>ERZ1026776.2-NODE-2-length-270046-cov-49.017067_pt1 | contig 270046 bp, 270 predicted proteins | sample MGYA00380125_ERZ1026776 | MGnify/ENA primary metagenome ERZ1026776 (study PRJEB33269, sample SAMEA4719761) | human gut metagenome | biome: human-associated habitat; feature: organic feature; material: feces | place: Cameroon | collected 2013-10 ...
CCACAGCACTCTACGGTATTTCCGTCCTTATCTATAGCAGAAGTTCTACCCTGACACTCTTTGTTATGGCAGTCTTCATAGCCACAGCACTCTACCTGTCCTACTGGAGTGTTGGTAGTTGTGTAATTCTCACATGCTTTGTTATGGCAGTCAGCTGCACCGCAACAAGCAATGTTTTTCTTTCCGGGAACTACTTTTGAGTCAACAGAAGTTTGGTTTTGACAGTATTTTGCATTGCAGTCATCTTTTCCGCAACAATTTTGAACTACGCCTGCTACATCTTGAACTTTTTCTGTATAGTCACACATGATGTCATAACAATTTTCATCGCCACAGCATTCGACTTCTTTACCATCGTCTTTGCGGACAACTTTTGTTTTGCCGTTACAAGCTTTAGCCATACACTGATCGTAACCACAACAGTTTTCACCGGTAGGTGTTTTTATATAACCGTTACATTTATCACCATCGTTAAGCTTGATTCTGAAATTGTCACATACCTTTTCACAGTCATCCTTTCCACAGCATGACATGCCACAAGGTGATGTTGTAATTGACTCTGTACATGTTTCTTTTCCGTGTGCGGACATGTAGCTTGCTGTACAGATGGTGTCACATTCCTGCTTACCACAACAAGCTAAACCACATGATGATGTAGTGAAACCGTTACATTTAGCCTGCATTCCACTAAGTGTTGCAACGCCACCATCTCCTGTTTTTACACTAGACTGAAAAGCCTGTTCAGCCTTGTGTCTAACTTCTGTAAGATCAAGTGATCCAGCATACTGTTTAGTTCTTTCAACTACAGTCTGTCGCTGACCACCATCATTAAGAATTTCTACAGCATACGAGCCGTTTGTAACGGTAAAGGCCAGACATACAATGCCTGCTATAACCTTTTTAAGTTTTGGAGAGAACATAATAATTCACCTTAATATTTATGTACTTGAGAGCTGTTAACATTGCCGTTGGAGTCATATTTACCAGTAGGCAGATAATTGTTTCTTAAAGTATCAAAATTCTGATCGTCATATTTGTTTGCAAGAATGTCATCGGCAGAAATCTTGCCTGATGCTTTTAAGAGAGTTAACCATTCGGTTAAGTCAACATTTGTCCAGTCAACACTTGCTAATTGATCTTCTGTAATGCCAGAGCAGTTCGGATATTTATTGGAACCATAAGCAACTAACATTCCAACATAAGGATTATCTGGGATTGAATCCATAGGATACAGAATATGTCTACCTGTAGAAGCAATTTTAATTTGCTTGTTTAAAATTCTTGAAAGCTGTGACTCATAACAGCAGAGGGTGGTTACGATTTCCTTTTTAGATAGGAATTTTCCGCCTTTTTCATAATGACCAACGATGTCACAAAGCTTCTGCTGAATTTTACTTGCTGTTTCGTACTCGTCGTCTTTGCATTTTGTAGCTATGGTTGCAACCATTTTTCCGATTGTATAAACTGCATAAATCCATGTTATTACACAGAAACAGGTTGCAATGCCTGCAGCAATTTGTCCTGCTACTGTATTAGCGGCTGCTTCACTTACTGCCTGTTGAGCTACCTCTTGAGGTACATGTTGCGCAAGTTGATTTAATGACTCTTTTGTTGCTTCGTCTAAAAACTGTCTTCCTACAAAGTCTGCAAAAGATTGAGCTCCCATAGAACCTGTGATTCCAGCAGCCGCACTTTCGCCCATCATTGTTGCAACTGCTTCTCCTACTTTTTGCATAATGAATTTAAGAGCAACTTGAACGTAGTGAGAAAGAACATCCTGAATAATAGTGTCAACTGCAACATTGGTTGCAGCAGCAAAAACATCTCCTGCGTATGGAATGATATTGTTCAATGAATTGACGAATGGAGAATTGATTTTATCCATGATTTTACTGTACTGCTGACCGACACCGGTAAAACTCTTGAAATAACTCCAAGCCTGTCCTGTAATGAATGAACCAACACTGCCTCCATCACCTCTATCTACACCTAAATCATGGTTAGGCAACCAGTCGCCATAGTAGTCTTCTTTAATACCGGACAGTGTATTGTCAAGAATATCCTTGGTTAAAGCCATATCTTTTACAAGATGGACTTTTGTGGCATTCAAAATACCTTCAATCTGGTCTTGAACATTAACTGGATCCATACCTTCAGGATTACAGCAGTCATTTGAAACACCTAAAAATTTCTTTCGGGCGCAACTTCGCATTTCACCACCAAAGAAAGTACAGTGATACTCTCCATTTGCATCCTTTGCGCAATCCATGTCGTTAGCGGCTTGTTGTGATTCATTTAAAATGCCTAAGGCTTTATTAAAGTCTTTTTTATTTTCATCATCTTGGTTTTTAGTTGTTAAATTGACGCAGTCATAACCCTGACATTGAATTTTTCCGTTTCCGGGACAACTGGTTAATTCAGCAGAAGCAGGTGTGTTAATTTCAGTATCATATCCGCAGTCATAGTTGTACTCATAGACAGCACAACGGTCCAAACCTGCATTATCAGTGTATGATTTACGACATACCTGTCCAGCATACTGGCAGCCTCTTTCTTTTAGAGTAGAACATAAGGTTGTTGAAACACCTTCAGGCATCTTTTCGTTCTTTAGTTCTTCAACAATGGATACGGCCGCCTGAGTACAGTTGCCTGCTAAACCGTAAGAGCTGGTTAAGCTTTGTAATGGTACACGTACTCCGTTACCATAAATGTAACCACCTTTATCTTCTAGCTGATTGGTACATCTGATAGAGCCTTGTACTTTTCCGTTATAGACGTTAGTTGCCTTGTTTATACAATCCTTGTCACCAGTCCACATATCGTTTCTGGCAGCTTTTTTAGGATCATATTCAATTTCAAGCTCAATTACAGGAGCAGCACCTGCGTAGGCGATATTGAATGAGACAATGAAGTTAGAACCTCTGGTCTTGAAGAATTTTGTTATGTCGATAGGTGGATTTTTGTTGTCTTGTCCAAAATGGTTGGTTCTAAAATACCCCTTATTTTGCTCACATAAAAGAGTAGATGTTTCATAGAGATGATCCCGACCATTTGAGTTTATATTAAAAAGTGCAGTTTCAGGACTTCCAGATGTTATAGGCTGAAGTTTTAAATATGCAGCACCGGCACCTGATACAGCTCTTATTTTTACACTGGTAATGGCATCAGCGTTTGCTGTAATTAGTGACTGGGATATAGAACCTTGAGCGCAGCTGCTGGAATTCATGTTTCTGATTGCATTATCGTCCTGAGCTTTATTCATATCGCCCAAGTACATAATCATGCAACCTGGTCTATTACCATCGCACACTCCATATTTTGCAACGGTATCAGCATAGGTAACAACAGATAAATCCGGCTGATGAATAATAGTACAGCTGTTAAGTTCGTTATCTACGCATTTTTCAATCTGTTTTGTATGTGTTGTTCTCTTAATTGAGGTTAATAATCTGTTTGTAGAGGCACAATCAGAAAAAGGATTACTTACACTGTTTGATAAAACGCTGTTTACATTTTTTAATGAAGGGTCATTTGCAAGATCAGGTTTATTGTAATGAGCAGCATCATTTAAAATGCCGTATACCTGAGCCTGTACTGAGCTTGCTGAACCTGATGATTCTTCTTTTAATGAGTCATGGTAATTCTGACTTAAGTTGGTAACTGTATTTTCATCAGAATTATAAATTCCCTGCATCTGCTGGGTTGTAGGTAACTGACCATTTGAGTAGTATTTCTTACATGTCTCAGGATTACTTTTGCAACTTGCTGAATCTGGAGTTAAATCATTAAGGTTAAGTCCAACAGAGTTTTTTGAACCATCGGCGTTGGTCTTCTCCATCTTGATATTGTTTAATCTTGAGGTTACAGACTGATTGCTCTGATTTATGTTTAAATTTCTATCTCCAATCTGCTGTTCGTTTTGTGGTGCGTTATCTAAACCTACAGCATTAAAACTGATATCTCCTGATGCAGAATTAATGTTTGTGGTAGTAGCATTCATTTGAGCGTTTTTAAGCCACTCAAATCCCTTTGCATTACCGGAAATTTTAGCTTCAGCACTCGACATAGTGCCAAGCTTCTTAAATTGGCTTGCAGGGGCTGCATAGGAAATATTACAAAACAATAAACCTACCTGACCTACGATTAGAACTGAGGCTATAGTTTTTGTAATTCTGGAACCTAAAAACTCTACAACATTCATTTTTGATATTTCCTATTGTTTAATTATCTTATTTGTCAGCTAAAGGCATACAACAGTCATTCCAAGTCCATAAAAGATAGATAAAATCTTCACCAGTTACTGGAATTTCACGGCTTGATCCCCAAAATAGGGTATTTTCACCTATTACATGAGATGTTCTTTTTTCAGGAACTGGATACAGCATGGTGTATTTGTACTGTGTTTTGGGAATGTAAAAAGCCATAGTGCTTTTACATAAGGCATCATCACCGTAAGTTTTCTTTAAGAAAAACCTGCGATGCTGAACTGATAAAATTCTTGCTGACATTAAAGATGAGAAACGAACTCCACCGCCTTCACCATAAGAGTTGGTTGTAAATGGATACATTGAGCCCCAAGCACCTGCACACCAGAACAATGAGCTGATAGGTCTCTTTAAAGCTGTTGCTGCTAAGGCATCTGGTACACAGGCTAACTCACCAATAGGATTGCTTAAAAATACAGCTTCTGGATTTGTGAAAAATGCTATTTCATCGTTGTACCAAGTAGGATCGACCTCTGAAATAAACAGTAGATCAATATCAGCATAATGATCTTTTAAGCATTCCATTTTTTCAAACATATTAAGCATAACCATGATTGGATATGCATAAGTTCTGTAATGGGCACCAGGATCATCGTTATATTCTGGTTTAGCGTTATTTCCCCACTGTCCCTGACCAAGTTTTGAGAAATTAAGAGAGACTCCTCCTAAAGTCATTAAACAGCCAGGAGTTCTGGTAAACTCCATTAGTTTGCCGGGAACCCATAAGCCATAAACGTACCCCGGCTGAGGTACTCCCATAATGTCATCACACGTACAGATAACGCTTTTATCTCTGTCTTCAGGTGTTTCTTTTTTGCTTGCACCTAAAGCCATACCCGCTGTTACAATAGGGAACATACATGTCCAACAGGTATCTGTAATCATCTTGGTACCGATGATATGCGGATTGATACATTTTGCGTTGTTAATATCGTCTAAGGCACTGTCTCCTGTAGGATTACCTACACCGTTACCTCTTAGACCGCCACCCAAGTTTTCTGTGTCTAAATCGGTCGAAATACCTGCATTGTTTTTCATATCGTTCATGGATTCAGCATAAGCAGGTGCTGTTACTACAGTTGAGAATGTCAACAGTAGAGCACTGGTTATGAGCTTTTTCTTCCAGTTACTGTTAATCAATTTTGAACTCCTCAACTACGTAATAATCATCTTCTGCGTAAACTAAAGATGGGTGCTTTTCTAACTTAAATGTGTTTTTAATTTCAGGCTGTAATACGAAAATTGCATTATCAAAGTCTGTTTGGAATTTTTCGTGTTCTTTCCAGCCGTTTTCTCTATCTATATCTGTCAGCATCAGCACAACTTTCTTTTTGATAACATTGTGTTCTTTCTGCCATTCAGGAAGCATTTTCTTTACAAATTCAACTTCTTTCTTATTGGTTCCATCAAAAGCGATATAGATAAATGTGAATGGTCTTTTCTTTAATGGATTTACTTTGGTACCTGCTTTAGCAACCAATTCACCTTTTACGCCTTTAATGTCTTTCTTAAGAGTAACCGTAGGATCAATTAAGCGAATTTTATCTTCTGTAGCAGGTTCTAATTTTTCGATAGGTATGTTCAACCAAGCTCTTTTTAAAGCAGCTTTCTTTTTGGCTTCCCAGTCAATTTTGGCAGCTCTTGCTTGCATTTCTTTGATAATGTCAATTTCTTCTATAGCATAGACATTACCCTGATGTCCGAGGTCTCCCTTTCTTCCCTCTTTCATTCTTTCATACAGCCAAGTAGGAGTAATAAGGCCCACTACTCTTGCGACTTCCGAAGGAGACGCTACTGGTTGATTAGTAGCTGGATCGCCACTCCTGTTAGGAGTAGGATGTGAAAGTCTGACAATAGTAGGGACCTCTGATACATGATATTGCTCAAACCACACTGGATTTATCACTACATTTGGGGTTACTTTGAGGTTTAAGTCTCTTGCGATCTGTTGATATTTAATAATTGCCTGTGTAATACTGGTTGTTCCTTTAGGCAGACCTCTAAAAACAATTGTTGATTCCAAGTCACCTGCTAAAGAGCGATACATTTCTTTAATATCACTATCTGGCATTGACAGTGAGGCAAACACCAAAGTTGAAAAATGAGCTTTATTGATGTCTGCTGTTCCCTGAAAACTGTCTCCGCTCATTTTGCCCAAAAACTTTTGAATTTGCGCCTGTTTATGGGCAAAAATGGTATTAGCTTCATTCTTGTATGGATTATTTTGTAAATCAGTTAAAGGAAGATTCAAGATAGATTTTGCTTTTTCTGACAAAGGATTGTTGTTGCTCATTTTTGAATGTAAATCTTCAAAGTATTCAGCGTCTTTTTCTGTGAATACTTTGTTAAACTGACCTGTTTGAGCGTTTGATCCTGTTACGTTGTTTGATTTTACGCTGTCAGATGCGTAACAAAATGAAGTGACAGCACTAAAAAATAGGATATAGCCTGCCAATAACTTGATTTTCATTTACATTTCCCCAATATCTGCTGTCAATGCTCTCTGACTGATTTGTGCCTAATGCAAAAAATTCGTCTTTATCAAGGTAACCTTTACCCATAAAGTCTTTTCTTTCATGGCTTAAAGATGCAGCTTTCTGAAGACCATGTCCTACTGTGTCAGCATTGATTTTGATGTTTTCATCTGCATCAATTTCAATTTCATCTTTGAAGTGGCCTATAAGTTTCTTACCCAGAATTGAACCATCTGGAAAGATCACTGCGTTCTTTGCTTTAAAGGCGTATGTGTAACCAGAAGTTGGTGTGTGATCCCAAGTGTCAATTACCATAAGTGTGTATGGCATACATTTGATAATATGAATGTCACCCATTACAGAAAAACGCTGGAGACTTATTTTTGCGGCAAGACAGAAGCATAAAACTGCGAAAACGACAGAGAGAGTTATCACTCCCCATGTCGTTTTCTTGCCTAATAATTTAGGCTCTACCATTATTTAGCAATGCTCTTTTTGAATTTGTCGTAGGTAATTAGAAAATCATCAGATACTGCATTTACGTATCTTCCATCTACAACAATCACGCCCTTGTTTTCAAGCAGATGAAGATATTCTCTTGCCTGCTGAATAGTTTTGCTTTGTTCTTCATCGTTCTTGAAATTTGATGGTTTTACAAATCCATCCCAGTTCATTACCATGACTAAAGGCTGGCTTTCATAAGCTGACTTTAACTTCTGGTAATTGCGTTGCAGGTTAAACAGGCAGACTGCCATGCCAATTACCACGGCAACTCCACCATACTTTAAGAACTTATTTAGATTTTCAGACTGCATCTTGGTTCTCCTTCATTTCCTCATATACAATCTTGGCTATGGTCATAAGATTTTCTTCATCTTTCAGATCGTCTAATTTGATCCTCTCTCTTACGACTTCTTTAAGAGTATCCTCTGAAATCCAAGGAGATTGTCCGTGCTCTGGGGTAAAATCGTGATAAAGTCCTCTGTCAATTAACACTCTGTTAACCGCCTGAACATAGTTCAGACCATGCTTTACGTAATTGTTAATTGCTTGAACGTCGACAGGATCAGTTGAATACAGAAGTTTCTGGAAGTCAGACACAATCAGACGTCCTACGCCATTACCTGCACCTGATTTAATGAACAGTTCTGAGAAAGCTCCTGCTACTGTATATACAGACTTTAAGAAGTTGTATCCGCCTTCTGACAGATCCAGTCTCTTTTCTGCTTTTACCTGCTCAACAGTTTCAGGCTTCTGATGCAGTAAGAAGTAGAATGCAGAGTTTTCTGCAATAGCCTTACCAGCTTCAGCAGATGAGTACAGATCGTTTAAGGACTGAGTAGCAATAATCATAGAGCCGTTATACTTTCTGAACTTACGGTATGCGTGCTCCATAAACTTAACTGACTGACCTTCTTTCAACAAATCCCAGCCTTCATCAATCATTACAATCTTCTTTTGGTCACGATCCTGAGATAAGAACACAGCCTGCTGAATTTGGAAAATCAGCTGTAACAGAACTACCTTACGTAAATTTTCACGTCCTGATAACTCTTCTAACTCAAGTACAGTAAAGTTCTTTTTGAAGGTAATGTTGTTTTTACCGTTAAAGTATTTTCCATAAGCTCCTTTAGTTGTGAAAGCATATAACTGAGTTGCCATATCAATAATACGAATGTCTTTTTCTTTTTCACCTTGTGATCTTATGGCTGCTTCAATTTTGTCGATATTTAATGATTTACCGTGGATTGCCCATTGTTCATCAATAATTCTTGATAATACAGAACACTGCTGGTCTGTAAGAGTGGATTTAGGTGCAATCATGGTTTGGATCAGGGCTTTTAGAGTATCTGACGACTCATCATAGTTTTCACAGAGCTCAAAAGCATTAAGACATGGGTGCTTGGATTCCTCGAAAGAAATAAACTCGCCGTTCAAAGAGTCACAAAGCTTTGCGTAAGAACGACCAATATCAATAACCCAGCAGCGGGCTCCTTCAGACATATACATGGTCAGTAATTCATTGGTATAGAATGACTTACCAGAACCAGATTCTGCTGCGATAACTGCATTCTTGTTAGTCTGTGAATCGTGTAAGGATACAGTCATCAGCTGTCCGGTACGTGAAATTAGAGCTACGTGACCGGTACCTGTTCCCTTCCATTCGCTGAATATTGGCAGAAGAGCTGATGCAGTCTTATTGGTTACTGCTAATGAACGCTTTGCGCCATTGCCAAATAAGAACTTAATATCACCACAGAAAGGCAGACAGTTAAAGAACATCTCACGCTGTACATACTTATCAGGCAGAATTTTAAAACGGTCAATTTCAAACTGCTGCTGAATAGCTGTAGATGCTGCTAACAGTCTCTTTTTGGTTGGAGCAAACAGCATAATGTGCATTGTGATTTTTAATGCTCTACCACCATTTTGCAGATCATTGGTATAAGCTTCCAAATCCTGCATTGCAGTACCCAAAGCAGGCTGTAACTTATACAAAGGACCATAAGCAAACTTTGAGGTTGTCTGACGTTTACGTGCGTAGAAGCCACGCTGTTTGTCATGATCTGGGAAGTAAACATTCGCAATAACAGCATAGTTCTCTTTAACTGTCTTGTCCTGACCTGAGAAATCACCTATGTACTTAATTGCATTTGAGAACCACATGGCCTGTGGATAGGTCTTAGGTGACAGCATCTGCACAAAGGTTTCAAAGGTATTGTCAGGATCGTCATCTTTTGGAGAGTAACGGGTTCCAATTCCAATAAATGAACGTGTAGGATCAGTATCATCTAAATCTGAGTCATTGTCGTACCACTGCTCATTTAAAGGTATATCGTCCTGCCAGTTTGTAACGGTGTTTCTCCAAGATGCGTTGTCAGACCAGTTAAACAGAGTACTCATAATTCTGATCCACTGATTGGCTGTCATCTGATAAGGTCCAAATCCACATTCGTTAAGAGCAGACTGAACTTTATCTCTTAATTCAGATACTGATTGTAAATCAGCTTCTTTAGGATCAATGCCTGAAGATACTGGTACCTTAACTGTAATGATTAGTTTTACATCAACAATCAGACCAGAGTCGTAGAATGAACCGTTACGGTTTGCTGTAATGTGATTTCTGGTGTGATATCTTAAGAAATTAACACGGTCAATAATCAATGGAGTTAACAGTGGGTGCATGTGGTTAGCACGCATTGCTAGCATGTTATCTAATATGTAATCACAGTCAGGAGAACGGTACAGCATAAAAGACATCATTGTACCTTTTGGCATTTCTGTACTTAAAAGTGACTGTACCTGAGACTCTAAGCTTTCTGAAGCTCCTGGTAGCGGAGTACATAAAAAACCAAAGCCTAATGTATCATCGTCGATTAAAAAAATTTTTTTGTCGGGATCAAAAGCAATCACCGGACAGATGGATGATAATGATTCTGCCATTTACTAATTATTCCTTTCTTTCATTCTGTGCTTCGTCCTGAGAATTGACTACTTGGTCAATTTCGTCCTGTTGCTGTTGTTTTAAGGTGTTGTACTGTTGCTGTAACTTTGTTCTATTAGAGTTATAGTCAGCTTCAATCTGATTTAGTCTACCCTGATACCTTTGGATATCTTGTTGCTGATTGGGGTTGTTTTGGTCATACTTTACAGTTGATTCCAGTGCTCTTTGAACACGATTTCTTTCTCTTTCAAAGTTCAATTCTTCATATTTCTGAAGTCTTTCAATCTTTTCTAACTGAGGCTTATAGTTATCTTTAATCTTCTTAATCTGCGCTTTTTTCAATTCTGAAAAGTCTTCTTTTGGAGCATTCAGTGCATTAGGAACCATACCCTGCGCTTTTGCCTGAGCTTTAACGTCTTCATCAAGATCATCAAACATTGATTGTTCAACAATTTTTTTCTCCAGTGACTTCTTTAATGCCATTACTTCTGGATTGTCTTTATTTGTTTTAAGAGAAACTGTAGGGTCTAATGTTAAGAAATCTTCTAGACCATTTTCAGGAATACCGGCAGAAATTCTTCCATCATTAGCTACGATAAAAGGAGCCTTATCAACGCCAGAGATGTACTTTACGGCAAGCGTTTTATCAAAGCCTGTAAAGTCACAAGGTAAATTTGGAAGCTCATTTAAACGGTTGGTGTATAGCAGTGAACCTATATTGTTATCGCCATTTTCACGAGCACAGTAGAAGCGTTGTGCTAAATCATAAGATTCTTTTGTTATAAAATTAGGTATTACCACAAAATAGAACTTGTATTTTGTCTCTTTTTTACTGAAGTCTGAGGCTTGTTTTATAATTTTTTGTGTTAATGGATCATTAGGAACTACCCAAATTACTACTTCTTCTTGTCCTTTGCCAATACTTACAGAATTCAGAGTGTTAGGATCAATACCCCATTTTTTGTAGAAAACTCTGGTAGCAAAATCTCTAACATCATCAACGGAGTCAACCTTTCTCATTCCATTAAAAAGGTCATACATATTTCCTACAAAATAGTATCTGCGGTTTTCAGAGACGAACATCAGATTGCCGTTCTTTTTTCCTTCTAAAGCAAATAACAACCCAGTTTTTAAAGGTGCTGACATTGTAAACAGAGCATTTAGCCTGTCAGTATTCACTGTCAGTTCAGGCTCGCCCTTCTGGTTCTTTTTAACTTCCATGTCAAAGAACTTACCAACATCTAGAGCCTGATCGTTAATAGTTACGACCTTTCCGTCAGGTGTTTTTTCGGTATATTTAATGGTCTTTTCATATTGTTTGGTATCTATATCTGATGTAGTTCCATCAAATTCAGGAAAAATAGCTAAGGACTGAAAAGATATTAAAGACAAGGAAAGTGTTAGAGCGATGGATAGTGCAGTTTTTTTCATAATGTATATAACCCTAATGAAAACAAAGGGGACAATATTGTCCCCTTATGTAACGTTAAATTATGGATTAGCGAAGTCCATTGGTTAATTCAGGCAATTTAGCTACAGTTTCTGCTGGCATGTCTAATGGAGCAGTTGCAGTTAAGATACCTTCGATAACGGTTGGTGCGTTGTATAGAACTAGACACATTGCGACACCGATTACAGCGTAAATTAAAGTGCCTCTTGAAATGGTGAATGCAGTACCAACCACAATACAGGTTAAGGCCAAGATACGACCTAAGGTTCCCTGAGCCCAACCTGTGATCTTGTCATACACCTTATCGAACTCACCACCGTCTGAACCAGCGTGAGCCTGTGCGAAAGCCATATATGCAACCATTGCTAATAGCATAAAGATCATGGTCTTATGTTGCATGATTGTGTCTTTTAATGAAACAGCAGTTGAACTTACGTTGTTGCCGATATTTTTTAATGTGATCATAGAGATTTTTCCTTTTATGATTTTCTAATTAGAAATTTACTTGCCGGAAGTCTGAGTTGCTTTCAGCGGTTCAAATGTTTTAGAAACTCCGCTTCCCTGTCCTTGTGAATGGACACCTAGTGTCCACTTACGAGGTTCAATCTCGATGTATGAATAGCCGGGAACTACAAAGTTTCCATCTACATCGGTATATGGTGCATACCAGACACGCATAACCGTTGCAGGTGTACGAACTGGTACCGGACGATTAGGGAGATTTGGGGTCACGAAATTGTCAATTACATAATCACTATCCCCCTGTGCTTCAAAGTTCTGATCTTCATCGTTCTCTTCCTTCTGGTTTACATCTTCGTCATCATCGTCCTCGTCTTCGTCGACTTTTTTAGCCTTTGGTACCTTGCCGTTATTTGTCATCTTGTACAAATCCCAACTGTTGGTACACTGAGTACCACCCGGTCTGCCCGGACATGAATACTCACTTTCACCAATGCCAAACCAGCTTGAGCAACCTGATAAAACAAGCGCAGTACTGATCACTGAAGATATAATTAAAGTTTTTTTGATAACTGATTTCATAATGTGTCCTAGTGTTGCATAGACTTTAAGTTCCCCTCATGTAATTGAGGGGTAACTTTGAGTTTTTTGCTGAATTTTTACTGTGCTGTTTCCTGATCTGCCATCTGACCATAATCATCACTGGTCTCTGCAATCTGACCAGTGCTTGAATTGCCGTTTTCATTAGCATCCTTTACTACTGATAAAGTAGCGCCACCTGATACGATAATCGTTACTTCACGACCGCCGTCAACTTCGATGATTGGGAACATCTGATCAGCTAAGTTCATGTAGTAGTCAGACAGTCTGTCGAATGCCTTAGATACACCAGTTGCAGCTGCGCCCTGTAGTGCTGATGAGTCATATACTTTGGAATATGACACAGTACCGTCAGATGAGGTGTTCAAGGTTGGGGTCATGGTGACGTCGAAAGCTGAAGAAATACCTGAAGCAAAACCTGCTAACATGGTCCTTGCAATTACAGATCCTGTCTTTGATACTAAACGACCTCTTAAGCCTGCTTTACCGTCATCACCTGCTGCATAAGAAGGTAACTTGGTTTCGATGATTGAACCGTCTTCCTTGATACAAGAAAGGGTTTCACCACGAAGTAAAGCACGTTCTGATGACATGTCTCCGTAACCTGACATCAGTAAGAAACATTCTTTTACATCAGCCTGAAAGCCGTTTGGAAGAATGGCTTCTTTCTGGATCCTGATGTTTACAGGGAAAGGATCCTTCTTAGCGTTAGTGCCAGTTGGAGCATCAATACCGGCTAAAAGGACACCCTTTAGCATTGAGCCTGCTGGAATGTAAACTTCAGGCTCTTTATTACCTTCTGCTTTCTTTGGCTTCTTGGATAAATCCTCTGAGGCAAATGAAGTAGATAAGCCCTGAACAATCTCGTTGCCGTCTTTGTCTACAAAAGTCTGAGGAATTGGAGTAGGAGCGTTTGCATAAAGAGCATTAGCATCTCTTACATTTACAGAACGGTCTAGAAAGCTCTGCTCTTCCTTTTTTCGTCTTTCTCTTTCTCTCTGCTGCTGTAAGGCTGCTTTTTCAGCTTTATCTTTTGGGCTGTCATTAGGAGAGATTTCTAAGTCCTTATCAAGATCTTTCTCTTCAGTAGACAACTTAGCCATTTCAGCATCGTTTTCTTCCATCTTCTGAGTTAATGCAAGATTTGACTGAGCAAGTTCGGTAATACGATCATTTAAGGCTTTCATCTGTGTGTCGTATTTATTGATCATGCTACCAATGGTCTTATCCAGCTCATTCGCTTTCATGATTGCCTGCTTGTTTTTCTGATACTCTTTACGTGTCAGATTGTTATCAGCTGAAAGTTCTTCTAACTGTTTTTCTACATGAGAGAACTTGTCGTTTGCAATCTTAATCTGAGCTAGTAAGGATTCCATACCTAATGCGTCAGCATTTTTGTCAGTAAGAACATACTTGATTTCGTCTTTCTTAGAAGTAGGACCAACGTCAGCTGTTAAGGTGTATAAAGCAACTGCTATGATTGTAATAGTACTGCCGATATAGACCCACTTACGGTATTGTGGTGGCAGTTTGTCAAGGAAAGTTTCTTTCCTCTGTTTTTTCTTATTGTCTTTATTGTCCAGCATATTAAAAACCTTACTTGTCTAATACTGAAGAACGAACCTGTTTCAATTCTTGCTTGCCTTGAGCATGCTTGATCACATAGATTTCTGCACTGTCTCCAGGGTTAAAGATATTGGTTGGGAACAGAGCTACACCTGCTACGTCATAGTCGCCACAGCCAGCTTCCTTAAACTCAAGAACAGAATTTGAAGTATTAGTTACCTTACCTACTAAGATGTGTAACTTAGAGCCTGCTATTAACTGACCTCTTGACCAGTCAACATCAAATCCCTGTACTCGACAGCGTGGCAGTGCGTACCCCTTAGGAATATTGGTTAAGGTATAACCTGTTGGGATATTCTTTAGAGCAACGTCCTTTAAGGTCTTGTTGGTACCCGACTCAAAAGGCTGATTTTTCTCCCATGCTTCTGCGTCATCTGAAGCTAAACGCATTGAAACATTAGAGTCCTTAAAGTTAACTGTAATTTCACGGCTAGGAATTTTGCGTGGTACCAGTGTTAATGAAATTGAGAGGTTTTCCTGTCCTTTTTCTGTTATGAACATAGATAAAGGAATGTTCTTAGCTGTTGATACGTAAACTACATTATCCTTAACAGCAACTTCGCCACCCTCACCTGTAGATAAAGTCGAAGTACTTACCTGAGGGTGATTAAATGGTGTAACAATACGGTTGGTGTGACCTACAGCAATGGTTACAATTTGGTTTACGCCCGGCTTAACAGAAATCTCATTATCAGGAGTTCCAGAGAAAGTACCGCTTCCATCTACGTTGTACTTAGGTACGTTCTCAGTTAAAACTTTAGATGGTACAGAAGGGATCTTTAAAGCTTCTAACTTTTCCTGATCTTTCAATTTCTTGTTTTCAAGCTGTAGCTTTGCAATTTCTGCCTGCATCTTTTCCATTGCCTGCTTCTGCGCTAAGTTCTGTAGGCTTGGATCTACCTGCTGAATGGCTCCCCCTTGATTTAGTGACTGCATTGGAGTTACAGCAGGTCTTGCTGACTGCATCATCAGACTTGCATTCTGAGAAGTTGGAGTTGTATTTTGTAATGCTTTAGCGTTTTGTACAATGTAGCCTGTTTGTGCATTCATTGTCTGTGCCTGAGCTCTAGCATGTTCACGTAACGGTCCTGAAGTTGACATTTTTTCTAAAGGATTGTTTTTTATAGCATCATCCATTGTTGGTGCCTGACGCACTGGAGTAACAGATACTTCCTTGGTTTGTGTCAGTAAAGGATTGTTTGCACTGGAGCTGTCTGCATAAGCAGGAATTGCAAAAGTGATAGCACAGCAGTATGCAAGTGTCTTCATCTTGTATTTCATATTAGTTATTACTTTCCTTAATTTCTTAAACCCTGTTTCTTGCGCTGTTCTGCTGACATTTTTGCAATTTCAGCTTTACGCTTTGAGGTGTGAGGAACGTCTGCGTAGGTATCCATTGAGATGATCTGTGGCAGATAGGATTCCATCGTAATTTTGAATTCGTAGGTTCTCATCTCCTGCTTTGGCTTTACAGAAGGTGTCTCGGTCTTGTACTTACCGTAAACGAAAACTTTGTCTGATGATTTTTCGTAGGTAATTTCAAGTGGATCAAATGTCGCTGTTACTCTGTTCTCTCTCATCATGATGACCTGAGCCTGTAAGTTGGTCATTGTCTGCTGATAAAGATCAGTAGGTAACAGTGGAGAAATTCTCTTCTTTACAAACTCAAGATTGCCAGGATCAATGTTTCCAAGCATCATTGCTAATGAATAACCCCATGCTTCTTTATAAGACTGAGAGGCGTTGTCTTCTGAGACCCAGCCAATCTTCTGCATACCAAAAGGCTGTACAACTACTGTTGTATGTTGTGACACTGCGTTAAATGACAGTAATGCCAGCGCAACAGCACAACCTGCTAGAGCTACACGAGTCAGACCAGCCTCTGTCTTTAAAGCATGGTAGGACTGCTTCCAGTTTGTTAAGTTCAAGTTACTTTCTCCTTATCTTGGGATAAATCTGCGGTTGTAGGTGTTTTTTAAGGTCTTTGATCCTGAGATTAAAAGACCGTGCGCATACAGCCAGTGAAGGACAAAACCATTGTGGTGCGAGGACTTGGCTACTCGATAGAAACGTGCAATTGCAAATCCGACCACAGTAAAAATAAATGCCTGCTCAATCATCATGCCGATACTGAACAGAACTATAATTGGCGTCAGCTCATCAAAAGGCCAGATGATGACCCATTGCGGATCATCCTGATGTTGTGGGATCTCAGTAGGTTTCACATAAGCTCCATAATTTTTTAGCTAAAAAGATTAGTAGCCATTATCTAAAAGCGTGAAATTTTGGGCTTAGTTGCGTGGGGTAAAGTTAGACAAAAATTAGAAAATATAAAAAAGGACAGTAAATTTACTGTCCCTTTTAGATTGCTTAATCTGATTAAATTCTCTTAGCAATGTTAGAGATAATGACCATGATTAAAAAGGCTGCTGTGCAGTTTACAATCGGATAGATGTAAGGAGAAATAGCAAACGGCATTAAAAAATATAATGGCAGTACTGCAATTGCACCTGTAATTACTTTTGCCGCTGTTCTGTGTCTTACAGGAGAAGCATAAGCAAAGTCACCTTGCTTAATTCTTCGTAATTCAAGACCAGTATAGCCAGCAGCTGCAAACACCAGTGCCGATGACGGTAACCACATGAGCATCAGATGTAACCTTTCAAAAAACTGAAAGATTAGGAACATGCACACTGTGAGCCTGTCATCTACCCATCTGAAAAGTCCGTTACCAAGATTATTTAATGAGCCTGATTTCTTTCTTTCATATTCATTGGGAATTAGCATGTGCCATATTTCTGCATAGGCTCCACTTTCAATAAGTGATGTGTTAAACCATTGTGAAGTTCTCTTATCAAGTTCTCTTAAGGTGTTAGTGCCTAACGAGTCTTCAATTTTGATACCCTCATAGGCAATAACCTTTGAGATGTATCTTGGACTTGAAAACGCAATCAGAAACAGAATTTCAAGAAAGAAGAATATAGTACAGTATCTGTACCAGCTCCCTCCGCCACTCTTCCCTGCCATTTACTTTCTCCTTTTTTTTACTCTCTTACAAAAGTAAAGAATGGTTCTGAAAATTCAGAGCTCATATCATGCTTCTTATTAAGAAATGAAGTAATTTCTGTTGCATCAAAATTTGTTAATACCGATGCAGGTAGAAGATAATGCAGTAAGTTCTTTTTAAACTCACAGACTTCTTTAATTCTGTACTGATTGATTTTTACTTCTTCATTTGGCTGTAAGGTATATTTAAAGAGCAGATCACGTTTTTTTACTGCCTCTTCAATATCCCAGTTTTTCTCTCTTACCTTAAATGAAATGGAGAAGTTGTCTATAACCTCTTCAATGAGATTTGATACAAACTGTAACAGATTACTTCTGTTATCAATTTTTATTGATACAGTTCCCATTTTGTTCAAGGCATTAAAGATAATGTGATGACTTACTGGCAATTTGTCTTCACTTGAACGCACGTTTTCTGATAAAAGCAGGACGATTTTTCTAATAGCAAGTGTGGTAAAGATATTCTCCGACAGAAGATTATTCAGTCTTTCAATTCTTTTTGAGTTAATGCGCTTAAATGAGTGTCTTAACTCTGAAATTAAACGTTCGTCAAAATCAAGCTGATCCTGTGAAATTTCGTAATTGTCCTTCATAAAGTGATCCTTTTTAATATTTATTGTTATACATCAGTCTAAGCTGTCGTCAGAGTCATCAAGTTCTGTCTTGACCTCGTATTCGTCAGATGACTGATACTGCTCTTTCTTTTTATTAGCTTCGTCTGATCCTATGATGATTGGCAATTTTCCTTTTACTATGTGACCACCAGCAAAAATACCAATATACTCTAGATTTGGTAACAGTCCGAACATCTGAGGGGCTAACAGCGGTGCTGTAGTCTCTTTTAACTGCTCAGACTGAGTTGCTCCATGGAACAATGGCATTGTTGACAATGCATTGATACCCTGAGTTCTGGTAAGTGTTTTAATGGCTGTCTCAGGAATATCCTCAGATAGCCACTGCTGTGAAGTTTTGTTTTTAGTACGTAACGCAAGCACGTTGTTGATGTTACCCAGTACCATTTCTTCCTTTGCGTCAGAGCCTAAAGCTGCCACGAAATCTGAAATGGTCTGTGTAGCTACCATTAAACGGAAACCTGCACCACGTGACTTGTTCAAAATCTGAATAAATGAGTCATTTACGCACTCGGAGGCCTCATCAACGAAAATGTTGACAGGATTTTTATGATCTCTGTAGTTGTAAATTGCACCTGCTGATGCTGCTATGTCTGATAGTGCCAATGAACCAATAGCTGTACCTACCATCTTGTCTGATAAAGAATCCAGACCAATGTATAAAACACCTTTTCTGTCTAAGATGTCCATGGTGTTAATGGTCTCTCGTTTCATATCCAAGTCATCGCCCGGCGACATTGAAAGCATGGTGCCTAAAGTACCTACAGTTAACATATCGAGTAATGGCAGCATATTGTTAATCATCTTGGAGAAATGTTCTCTTGGGTGATTTCTCAACTTTACAAGGGAACTGATGTTACCTGCGCCCGGTGCTGTCATGTACTGTGTTGAATAAATCTGACATTTGATATCTGTCTGTACTGAAGCTGAAGGTGGAACTTTCATCTTGCGAACTTCCTGATTAAACAGATCGTCATAACTTGGGTGGGATAATTCGCCTTTCTCATCTTTTTCATGTTGATCAGCAGAACGGCAGAATGAATCCAAAGCTTTTGAACACAGATTCTCCATCGAGTCTTGCAGATGGACTTTAATTGAGCTTATGGTTGGTGTTTCTCCAATATATAAAAGAGCCTGTACAATGGCGTTAATTGACAACCAACCGAATGCTGTAAATGGATCAAGTCCACTCTGAGAGGGGATCAGGTTGGTGATACGGGTGGTAATATCTGTATCACGGGCTGAGTTTGCAAGTAAGTTCAATCTTACAGAGTCTTCAGGAAATGCTGGGTGGAAGAAGAAAAATCTTTCGCCAGGATCATCTAATCCATGTTCAATACAGTACTTGCGATAGGTGTCACAGGCACGCTTGGCGTTGTCTTTCATTTCCTTGTCGCCCTTAGGATCAATAATAATTAAAGACTCACCACGCATAATGCACTGAGTGATCATTAAATCAGCAAAACGTGTCTTTCCTGAACCTGTAGTTCCTAAGATGAGTAAATGACCATTAAGCCATGAAGCAGGAATGGAGATAGGTGTAGTCTTACTTGACAGACCATGTATCCAGCGCTGACCGATTTCTGTTCTTAATGGCAGCGATTTAAAGAAATGAAATGCACACTTTAAGATTGTAGCCCCGATAAAATCAAGCCTTTTGTAAATTTTCTGATTAGGATTGCTTGCTTTATGTGCCTTATATTCTTTCTTAAACTCTTTGATGGCTCGCTGTAATCTTCTGTCAGCTCCCCACAGTCTTTCTGCTTTAGCTATTTCCGCCCAGTTAAGCTTTAACATTTCATAGGCACGCTGTGTCTGCTCAGGTGTCCAGTCGTAACCTTCACCTAAGTAGAACTCGTCTTTAGCGATGTACTTCTTGGTCTTATCAATAATTTTATCAAGTCTTATAAACTCTAAAGGCGCACCATAAAGTCTGTTCTGAATTTTGTATACTCTGTAGCCTTTAACTAAAAAGACAAAGCAGATGAAGAATGATACTGAAGCCTGCATAATTCTCATCTGATACGAAAGAGATGCAAATACACCTACATTCATGTATGTGATCATGCCACACAAGAACCAGACAAAAGCAATTCTGTATTCATACAGTGGTCTGTATAAAAGCTCAAATCTGTAAGGCTCGTAACCAAAATTAAGCATTATTTACCTCCCATTCCCGGAAAGGCAAAAGGCGCAAAAGGCATTGCAAAGTCCGTTGCTTCCTGCTTCTTCTTTTCCTCTTCCTTCATGGCATCAACGTCTTCTTTACGTAATGGTTTCTTGTAACCTACGACAAGATCGTCACCGTCAATGATCATATATGGCGGTGTGATCTGCTTGGTTAGTGTCAGCATTTTTGCCATACGGGTAAATCCGGTTGAATTGTCTGCATACTCTGTATAGCAGGCTTTTAATACAGCTTTGTTAATGCGTCTGCCTAAAGCTTCATGTGCATATCCCCTGCACCTGTATCCGTAAAAGTTTTCTTCACGGTCTAAAGAAATAATGCGGTGCTTTAAGAACTCAATTAAAGCTGTTCCTGTTACTGGCTTGTGGTAGATCTTTTCATAAGGGTGCTCACGGCAGTTTACCTTTAAAGGTGTAAAGTCAGCTAAAAAGAAGATCTTGGTGACAGCTCTAATCATCTGTATATGACCAAAGTAGAAAATCTCCATAGTGTTAGTCTCAATCTCGTTGTATGGAGTTGGGAACAGGTCGTTCTTCTGGAAACTCTTGATTAACTGGACTGCATTAGCGTCTTTCTTAATCTCATCGTTCCATAAGAACACTGCGTAACAGTAGTGATTATCTACAGTCACGAAGTCTATGTAAGAGAATTTACCGTGCAGACGGTTACAAATCTGTAAAGAGAATGTTTTAGCAACTTTAGGATCTTTCTGCTCAATACGCTTGCATAAGTCTTTAATAGCCATTACAGCCTTAGTCTTGATACCTTCAAACCAAGGCTCGTCAGGATTGCTGTATAAACTGTCAGGCTCAGTATTTGGAAAGTCACTATTACGCATTGCATTTTTGCGCTGTGCATTCATGACTATCTTCTGATGCTCTTTCTCATCATGAATAGCTTTATCGAAGTTTCTAATCTGATCTTCTTCGTAAACCTGTGGCCTGTTCTTTTCGATATCCTCTTCGATAATTTGAGTTTTCTGATCGTCAGTAATAGCATTTAAAGGAACAGTATGCTCAAAAGCCTTTTTAGTTACTGTATTTACCAAAGTTGCCGGATTTGCATCTAATTCAGCAGTCTCTTTTATGAGATTTACTTTATCAGCGATAATAGAGTCAACTTTAGATACCTTTTCAGGCTCTTTAACTGTAACTTCAGGAGTACTCTTCTGTTCTGCTGTTGAAGACCTCTTATTTAAGACTGGAACAAAAGATTTAGTAGAATTAAAGGCAGATGGTGCTTTGGGAATACTCTCTTCTTCAGTAACCTCTTGAGCCCCATCTAACAGTTCTGCGTCTGTTGGTTCATGTTCATTTTCATCTGTTGAAGTATCTGCAACCTCTGCAACACCTGTAACAGTTTTCTTGGCTTCAGACAAAACAGTTTTTTCAGAGTTCTCAGTTACAGAAGAAGCTGAATTTCCATTTAGTGGAATTACAGTTTTATGTTCTTTGATAACTGCTGCTGCGCTCTGCTTTTCTGTAACAGTATCAACAGTTTTTTCGGTAGTTTTTGAGTCTTTAGCTTGGTTTTCTGTAAGATCACTCTTTAAATCAGGCTCAGTATTTGAAGTATTCTTTTTTGACTTAATCTCAGGTTCTACACCGTCGCCAAACTTTAATTTAAGCTCAAGAAAATCTTTTTCCTGTGCTCTGTAAAGTCTGCCGTTAGGTCTGATGACATTATTCCAGTTCCTGATACAGATAGCCTTAAACACTTCGGTATTACGAACTACTGTAAACTTACCGTCAGCAGTAGGAGCAGGCAGCAACATGTCACACTGTTTTAACAGTTCAATAAAGTTCTTAAAGTTAGGCTCATGCTCCTGTAAGACATCGGTTTTGGCGAACTCTGAGGCTTTAGCAAAGACTTTACAGAACATTCCAAAAGCAGGTTCATCACAGCGAATTAACAGTACGAACTGAGGTGCTGTAGGACTCTTATTAGGTGTGGCATGAGAATAAATGTAGCAGTTTGCACTCTGATTTACTGCAACTTCTGCACTGTCAGTTAAATACTGAAAGGCATCTATGATCTTGTTGCGGGTATCAGTTGTTGCCTCTAAAGGAATACTGTTAGTGTTGGATAATGCCTTACGATCACGGGTTGATGATGTCTTATCAGCACCATTCATGATCCTGTAGATCGCATTGATCCTGGCCTGTGTGTACTCTCCACTTAATACATCCCAGTCAATACAAGTCATAAAGTCTGTTAACAGGTTGTCATCTCCCTGAGATATGAGCTTCATTGTGCCCTTTGACAGAAAGTTTCTCATGAGGAAAGGACCTATGAACATGTGTTTGTCAGAACGACCTTTCTTCCATCCTTTAATAATGTAAGTTGGAGGATCTTTGTTTTCTTTGTTTTTGAAAACCTTACTTACATCAAGATTATGTACTCTTGCTAAAAACTCAGAAATAGGTTCAACGCATTTCCAGCGATACTCTTTTTTAACTCCGTTCTCTTCTTTGTAGGTAACAATAATAGGATCGTTAATCTTACCAATGTCATGTAAGAGGCCTGCCAGTCCGCAGGCAACACGGGCTGAAATTAAATGCTGTGCTCTCTGTGAGGGTGTAACGCCTTTATTAAAGAAAGCAAGACGAGAATCATTTAGAGCAAAATACATGGTTTCCAAGCTGTGCAGGAGTAAACCGCCCTCAGACATGTGATGCCCGAAGATATTGCTAGGTCTCCCATCAACACTTTCTGATGCTGGTATTTTTTGAGCGTAAAGTGCTACCTGTAAAATTGAAGGTTTTAAATATCGCTCGAAGATCTTGTTTTCACCTCCCATAGCAATCGAAATTTTATCTACAAGAGGCTTAAATTCATCTGAATTAATCATATCTTCAGGTGAATATACATATAGACCTTCTGCGTCTATTGTTGTAAAAATCTTTTCAGGCTCTGTCTTTGTCTTGGATTGTTGTTCCTGAGCCTTTACTTCTTCTTTTTCTTTCTTAAATAGGTTCCACATGTGAAGAAAATTTTCCTTATTAAAATTTTCTAATAACTTACAGTAAGGAGAAAGTGTCTTTTAATTAAAATGGGGTTATCTTTGTTTGAAACAAGCAATCTTTACCCCATAGACAAGCCAAAAGAAAGCGATAAATCCTTATAAAGGTAAATATCTTTTTATTTATCTTTTAGGAATTTTTAAATGAAAAAATTGAATTATGCTGCTGTTGCAGTATCTGTAATGTCTGTGATTGGTACTATGTCTTTAACAAGCTGTACCTCCGAGGCAGAAGTTGAAGCTTTAAGACAGCAGGTAAGAGATTTAGAAAACACAGTGATTGCTGTAGACAAAAACAGAAGAGTTACAAGAGAATCTACAGAGAATTACTACCTTGATGTAAGACGTTCAGCAGCTATTGAAAAAGGCGGATTTAAACATACACTCTACAACACTTCAAACTACTCTTCAGACAGTTACCCTGACAATGTTAAATATGATTTGAATGATCGCTATACCAGTGAAAGCGGTCTTGTAGCAGGTAACGGTAATGGCTCTTCTTTAAAGAAAGGCTCTTTATTCGGTGACTCTGATATTACCAGATACTTCAAACCTAACGGTACCGTATCAGATTACTCTTATTACCACTACGGTCGTTGGCAGAGATTATGTAACAGCGGTAAAAACATGGACCGCTTAGACTGGATCTTTGTGAAGAAGAACCGTAATAAGTTCCCTAATGAACTTGTCGGGAGATGTTCTTTACCAGCTGACAGCATAATGGCAAAACACGGTTTTAAACCATTAAAGGGAACAGCATCTGATACTGTAATCGAAGAGCCTCTTCTAAATTCTGATACTTCTAACACTGTAACTCAGTCTCAGGGAAATGTTTCTCTGTATCCAGCTAATCTTTCAGAGCCTGAAGTAGTAGCAACTCCTCAGCCAAGATTAAGAGAAACTAATCTAAAAGATATTAAGGAGGTACAGCTACAACGTGCCCCAAAAGAATACATTCCAAACGAATTACAGGGAAAAGTCGCATCAAAGGCACCTACTCAGACACAGAGTATGTCTATGTCAAATGCAACTGTGACAACTAACCCTTCAACTCCAGTAAAACCTGAAATCAGGGACTCTCTAAACACCCGCTCTGTTGAGAAAATTGTCACAACTAAGAGTGTAACCAAAGCTCCTAAGAAGTCTGAAGTTGTAGGTCTGTCTGCTCTTGAAGATGAACTAAGAATTGATGATGCTGAGTTATAACTAGCGGGGTGTTTCAATGAGAGTATATCTAGCAGAAAAGGAATCCCAAGGATATGATTTGGCAAGAGTAATTGACAGCAATTTTACTCCTGACAAAGGTTGTGTCCATTTATCAGACGGTGATGTGGTCACATGGGGATCAGGACACCTCTTTGCTTTAGCAGAGCCTGATTACTATGATCCTGTTTTAAAAAAGTGGAATGTAGAGTCTCTGCCAATTCTGCCTACAGAATTTCAGTGGCTTCCAATAGACAGAGTACGCAAGCAGCTTAAAATTGTTTCAGATTTAATCTTAGGCTCAGATGAAGTTGTGGTCTGCTCTGACTATGATCGTGAAGGTCAGCTCATTGCTAAGAATATCTTAAATTACTGCGGTTTTTCTGGCTCTATAAAACGTATCAAGCTAAAAGCGCTAGATCATGAATCAATTAAGCGTGCATTAGATGAAATGGTTGATTTTGATGAGTCAATCAGCTTGTATTACAGTGCCGTTGCCCGCTCTCACAGTGACTGGATCGTCGGCATTAACCTGACACGTCTATTTAGCTGTTTAGCTGACTGTGGAGAAGTGATTAACATAGGTCGTGTAATTACTCCTACCATAAACCTTATTTGCCAGCGTGATGAAACTATTCGCAACTTTAAACCTCGTGACTTTTACGAAGTTGAAGCTGATATATCTGTACAGAATGGTTCTTTTAAAGGTAAATGGGTTCCTGATAAATCACTTTTAGATCCTGATGGTCATGTACTTGATCAAAAAGCAGCATTAGCTGTTGTTGAAGCAATTAAGAGTCAGGCTATTGATATAAGCTCTGTAGAGCGTACTGTAAGCTCTGAAAATCCTCCTATGCTGTTCTCTCAAGCAAAGTTGCAGGCTTATGCTTTCAGACACTTTGGTTTTACTACAGAAAAAACCTTAGCCTTAACTCAGTCTATGTACGAAAAGAAGATCACAACTTATCCTCGTACCGACTGTCAGTTCTTGCCAGAATCACAGTTTGCTGAAGCATCACAGATTTTAGCAAAACTCTCTGCCGATCCTAATATCGTTAACGCTATACGTGGTTGCGATTTAAACAAAAAGCCTCGTGCTTTTAATGACAAAAAAATGAGCGGTCATGCTCATAACGCCATTGTACCTTCATTAGGTGAACAGAATATCTCTGTGCTTACAGCAGATGAAATGAAGCTCTATAACATCATCAGACTTCATTATATTGCTCAGTTCTATGCTCCTGCACAATATGATGTTTTAACTATTAAGGCAAAATGTGGGGATTATGAGTTCATAGCTCGTGGTAAGACCTTAACTAAGTCAGGTTATCGTGTGCTGTTCCATTCTGGAGAAATTGATGATGCAGTACAGAAATCCTCATCTTCAGATACAGCACAAGATGTAAGTATGCTACCTAATGTTAATACTGGTGAACGAGGCTATGTGCAGAACTCTAATCTTTTAACCAAACGCACCCGAGCTCCTAAACATTATGATGAAGCATCTCTTGTAGATACCATGAATGCTATCGAAAAGTACGTTGATGTTGAACATGATGATTTAGAGCAGGAATTAAGACTGGGTACTGCTGCTACACAGCCATCAATTATCGAAAACCTGAAGAAATACGGTTGGGTTAACGTAGTTAAAGATCATTTTGAAGCGACTGAAAAGGCTTTTAAGACAATGTCAATCCTGCCTGATGATATTAAGTCCCCTTCTATGACTGCTTTGTGGGAGCTTGGACTTGATAATATTGTCAGAAACGGTGACTCTCCTGAAGAGTTTGAACGTAATATTGTTCTCTGGCTTCAAGATGTGTTCTCTCGTTGCAAAACTCAGGAGGCTATAGACTACATTCGTAAGATTGTAACTGCCAAGAAATCTACAGAGCCTGTTTATTACTGTGAGAAATGCAAATCTCCTCTTAAACTTCTCAAAGGTAAGTATGGACTGTTCTTTATCTGTACCAATGAACAGTGCAAACAGATATATAAAGAGAATAACCGTAGACCTTTACCTTTATTTAACGCAGAAACTGCTCCTAAGTGTCCTCAGTGCGGTTCACCTATGAAGCAGGGAAAGTCGAAGTTTGGTCTGTTCTGGAAATGTCAGAATGAGCAGTGTGGCATGTTCTTAAATGATGTTCACGGCAAACCTCAGATGCCTGAAAAATGCCCTGACTGCGGTAATTTTATATTCAGACACAAAGGTAAGTTTGGTTACTTCTGGTCCTGCTCTTTATGTAAGAAGATCATTGAAGATCTAAACGGTAAACCTGTTATTGATACACCTAAGTGTCCATTGTGTGGCGGTAAGATGCGTCTTATTAAGAAATCTAAAGAAGGTAAGGCGATTACTCCTTTCTGGTCATGTACTAACTACCCTAACTGTAAAGGTACTTTAGATAAGAACGGCAATCCATTTGAAAAGAAAATTAGAGGTAAATACTAATGTTCAGACTGATTGCATTGGCTGTCTTTCTGTTTGCTTTAGCTGTGATCATCTTTCCTGAAGAAACACTAAGCTATGTTAAACAGTATGGAAATGAAGCTTTAACAGAACTTGAAATTACGACCACTAAAACTCAAAGAGTCAAGCAGGACGTAATTAACCTTGTAAACAGTACTGGGGAGCTTGTAAAGAAGTAAGATTTCAGGAAGGGAACGTTATTTAGATAAAGTAATATCAAGACATACAAAAACAATTTAAGCCGCCTATACATAATGTACAGACGGCTTTTTATTAGGCTTTAGCCTGAGCCTCAGCTATTACAGCCTCAGCTGCCTTGCGAGCAGCCTCAGCTGTATCAGCTTTTACGGCAGCTAAGAAGCCGGTCTTGTGACAGAACACAAGATCACAGCCTCCGAGACTCTCCTTAGAGGCATCAGGTCCTGTTAAGCCCCAAAGTCTCTGAGGGAGTGATACCCTCTGAGAATAAAAATTCTCAGGAGTATCATCTACAGGTATAGTTTGAATGTTCCACTGCCCTTGTGCTGGGTAAGTGACCAAATCAAACTGTCCGCCATCTTCGGCATTAGCCTTTAAAACAACCTCTCGGTATGGCAGGAACTTGTCTAATACAAGTACTCTGCTACCGTGTTGTGCTTTTACAGCTTCTTCAGCCTCCTTCAAGAGCTGAAGCTTGTTAGCTCCTGCTCTTAAGAAGTTCAAGATGTACTCTTTGAGGATTTCAACAACCCTCATAAAAGCCTCATCTTGAGCAGGAGAATAAATATCCTGCTGATTGAAGGCGGCTACCATCATGCTGACGGTTAGAGCCTGTGCCTCAGCACCATCCACTTTGAAGGTACCTTGGCCATTGTCCTGTAAATCTACAGGACGACACACAGTTTCATCAACTGTTTGCCACAGGCTCTGGACCTGCTCTGTGTCTAATTCTGGATGGTACTTGGTTATTAAGCAAGTACCAAAATGTTTCCAGATTAGGCCACAGGCGGCTAATTTTACTGAGGTACCTTCATGCACCTCAGTGAACTCACGCTGATGGTGGTCGTAACGCAACTTTGCGTTGTCGTACACACCGCCTACGTCGAGAGCAACGTAAGCCTGCTCGATTTGAGCAGGATTACGGGTGCGTACAACACGCACCTCTGAGCCTAATAAAAGGCTCAGAAAAGCGGTTCCAAACGTCTCATCGGCGTGGAACAGACCGTTGTGAGTAACAACAGTCTTGGTGTTAGTTGTAACGGTGGTCTTGCTGGTTGTAACGATAGATGTTGTCATTTTTAAGCCCTCCAAAGGCTATTAAACCTTACTGGGGACAGACAATATTCCTGAGAAGGAACATGCTGTCCCTTTCAGGGAGAAACTGACAGAACCATTTCTGTCAGCAATGAAATTTTGATGTAACGTCATCAAGATTCGTCAGGCAAGCCTGAAAGATACTGATACTTTATAGAATTTGAGAATTTATGGATTGTGTATGTGGGGTAAGATGTAAGTTTAAAAATAATAAAGTCCGCTCAAACTGATTAAATCAGAATGAACGGACTTTTTTACATCTGAACCATTACTTTTCTGTAATAGTCCAGATGTATTCATCAGAATAATTTATAAGGACGTTAGCATAATTGTCCTTATAAATTAAGTCCATAAAGTTCGGATCTTTTTTACAAAGATCCACTTGAATTTTCATCTCCTTTTGAGCCTCTTCTAGGCTCTCATAGGATTGATTTACATCGAAAATTTCGATGTTATTATCAATATTCTTAATATTTAAATTATACATTTTATTGCCCTCCATAGGCTGTTAATCCTTCAGAAGACAACTATCCCATAAAGGGATAATCATCCCCTTTAGGGAGAAAAGCAGTGCACCATTGCAACTGCTAGAACTATAGATGTAACGTCATCTTAAAACGTCTGATAAAAATCAGAAATAATGATTAAATTGTAAATGAGTTATAGTTTTATTTTTGATAGATATGGGGGTTAAGTGAGAGTTTGTAAATATATCAGTTGTAGAAATGTTGAATATATGAAATGACCTTTTAGTTTTTTTTGAAAATAAAAAAAGCCCATTCAAACAGATTAAATCTGTAAGAATGGACTTTATGGGCTAGGCTGCTTCTACATCCTCCCTTGTGAATCTCCAACCTATGGTTGGATTTTGTAACTCAACACCACGGGTACGAGCGTACACGCAGTGCTGAACCCAACCTTTTGGAAGATCACAAATTAGGTTTAAAGCCTGACCTACGGCCCTTTGTGATGTGTAAGACATCTCAAAGAACTCGTCACAACTATGAAGAATATCAGCCAGAGGCTGACCTTCATAGTAGTTGCCCCAATAGGCAACTGAACATTCTACGGTGTACTCATCTACACCGTAGAAATTGTTATACAGATCTTGAATTTCTTCAAGATCTGCACCAAATTCTTCAGCTAAGGTTAGCACCTTAGCTAGAATTCGGTTTTCATTTTTTACTCTTCTTTCAAGAGCGTCTTGCTCTTCAAGAAGATCGATTTCTTCATTTTCGTAAGCTTCTGCTAATGCAGAAACTACGATAATTTTATTTGAACGATTGTAAGAATTAAATCTAACTGCTGAATTTGACATTTTGAGCCTCCTGTGGCTGTTAATCCACAAAAGACAAAACAAAGCCTCAGAGAGAGGATAGTCCCCAATCAGGAGCTTTGTTTTGTCTCCTGTGGAGATGAAATACAGATATAGAACCGTTCTATATCTGATAGATAAAGCATTAACGTAGCTTCGATTACGTCTGAGAAAACTCAGAAAAGATAGTTTTAGTTTAAACGAGTTATAGTTTTATTTTGATAGCGGTGGGGTAAAGTGAGAGTTTAAGCAATAGCTTTTAAGTTACCGTGTAAATATTGAGGTGTTTAAGACAGGAACGTATCTTTAAAGCAACAGGCATAAAAAAGCCCTTCCATATTGCTATGAAAGAGCTTTACTACTACTTAGAGGAAAATTAGAACTGGTATGAACCCTTTAAGAATACATCGAAGCTGTTAGTATTCTGTGAGCCTACATAGTTAATACCTGCATCAATAGATGCTGTATTGTTCTTGGTAAGTGACAGACCAGCACCTGCGCCGTAGGTAAAGTCATCAATAATTTCAGCCTTTAATTTGTCGCCTGCTAAACCTACGAATGATGAGGTAAAGTCAGTATCGGTATCACCTATGTTGTAGCTTACTGATACGTTAGCAACAGGCTTTAACTTCCAGTCGTTACCCATATCAAAGGTCTTTTCTACAGATAAACCTACTGGAATTGAGAAGATGTCAGCTGTAGAAGAACCGATAGAAGCTACAGGCTTACCGTCTGCTCTTACATTGTAGCCATCAACCTTAATGTTGGTGTAATGTAAGCCTGCATTAGGTACTAAATCTACAGAGCCTACTGTAAATCTGTACTGACCGTTTACACTTGCCTTAACAAGAGTGCTGTCAATATCAGCGTTTAACTTGTTGTAAGCAAACATATTAAGTGATGAGTCAACATCATCCTTGATCTTAGTCCATGATAAATCACCTGAAATATCGAACTTATCATAGGTGTAGCTACCGTAGATGCCTAAACCCCAGAATGATACATCACCGTCTGTAGAGTCAGCTAAACCATTACCATCAGCCTTACCAGTACCTACATGGAAGAAACCACCTGCACGTACGTTGTTGTCAGCAAGATAATCAGCACCAACTGCTAATGAGCTTAACTTAACACTTGAACCGTAGCCTAAACCATCTGAGTTTAGACCGTCAGCATCTGTGTAGTTAAATACTGGAGTTGTCCATACTGAAACACCTTTCTTAGAATCATGTGTAAATAAGGTGCCACTGGTATTTGCTACGCCTGTGCGATTAGCTACAGTTCTGTCAATCATACGAGAGGTTGTTAAAGCTGTCTGATAGATGCCACCTAACTGACCTAAACGAGCTGCCTGCTCCGCTTCTATACCACCGTTGGTTGTTTCGCCTGCTACTGCTGATAAGAAGTCAGCACCTGCACCTGTTGTACCGAACTGATGAGCTTCATGGAAAGTATTGTAAAGAGCATTAGAAACGTTGAAATAGCTGTTTCTGGTTGCAACTTCTACAACTTCCTCTGTTGAGCCTGAAGTATTACCACCTGCTGATGGATTGCTTGGCTGTACCGGTGTTGCTGGATTGGAAGGTGTTGTGGTATTGCCTGCGTTACCAGTATCACCTGTATCAGTGCCAGAACCTGAGCTTGTATTAGTTGAAGGTGCAATAGTTAAACCGTCAATAGTAACCTTAGAAATTGAATTTACCTTAACACGGGTTACGAAGTTACCGTTTCTTGATTTTACAGTTAAGCTATCTTCTAAGCTGTTATCTAAACGACCGTCTCGATTTACTAATGCAACGTCCTTATTAAAGATCTTATATCTTGCGCCTGCTCTTAAAGTGTCAGAGTCTAAAATAATTGCTGATGAATTATGATAGTAAACACGTCCTGCTGTACCCAAGTTCATAGCAGGTGTAATTTGATCAATAGCAGCAGTATCAGATACATCACCTGAGTAAGCAATAGAGTTTGTTAAATCTTTAGATAAGAAAACAGCTGAGTTTTCGCCTAAAGATAATGCACTCCAATTAGTTTGTGGGAAGTTATTAGTATCTGTTGTAAAAGTTTTTGCATCGAAGTTGTTATTGCCATCAACAACTAATTTACTAATTGTTAAAGGTTTTGTTAAGTAAGCTACAGCTTTCCACTGTGACTCATTTAACTTGGTTTTACCGTCTGTATCTGTAATTAACAGATTTGCATCTCTTAATACCTGTTCAGCTTCAGCTTCTGAAGATACACCAAATACTAATGCAGAGTTTGTTCCAACAGCACCTAAAATACCGTTACTATTATTTTCATAATCCACACCAGGATCTGGATAGGTGCCAATAAAGAAATCACCATCATGTTTAATTGCTAAAATAGAAATATTGCTATTAAAATCAGAATTTACTGCAAATTGTCCATCAGCACCAACCATTTTTGAAAAATTCTTGATAAAGACTTTTGTTCCTTTCTTTAACTGTAATTCATCAACAGATAAATCACGAATATTACCAGTTGAATTATCTTCAAAAGTTACTCTCATTTTATAAGCTGAGGCTCCATATAGAGAGGCATTTGACGCATCAATATTATTCGTTACAACCAGATTATCAATAGTGATAGGACGATATACAGTACCACCTTCAAAAGTAGCATTTTTAACAGAAATTGTTGTTCGATCAGGATTGTTATCTGAAAAGTTGTGTAGCAAACTATCAGCGTAATACTCTCCGGTAGGTAAAAAACCAGTATTCTTTACTGTCAATTCATCAACCTTAAAATTACCACCATTAGTGATCTTTAAAGTACCACCGTCAGCAACGGTGATCTTTGAAACTGTATATGGAGCGTCTTCTGGGAAAGCAGTCTTGCCGTTATTTAAGGTTACAGTGTCCCCTGCATTGACGATAATATCAGTCTGTGGGGTAGATGCTGTTAAGTCAATTGTGGTATCTGTAGCATTTGCTGTTAATGCAAAGAATGTAGCTGAAGATGCAATTAAAGCGTTCTTTAATACGCCTTTATAGTCTGCGATTAAGAAATTCAATGCGCCACGAGTCTGTTTAATCATTTTATTTCCTCTTAAAGTAAATGATGTCTTTTGTTTTAACAGATACAATTATATCACATAATGTAATATTTTTAAGAAAATTCTAAAAATTTTTTATGTTAAAACAATATGTTACGCTCCGTAACTTGAGAATTTTTAGAACGTAACAAACTACTGTAATCAATAAGAGAAATGATTAAATTGTTTTGAGGGGTGATGTGATTGTTTAATTAACTGGCATTGAGTTTTTGAACTGCTGCACGCATCTTATCAGTTCCACGTTTGTCGTATCTCTGAGTGGTTGCGATGCTTGAATGTCCCATCATGTCTTTTACGGTAACAATATCAATTCCAAGATTTAAAAGATTGGTTGCGTATGTTCTTCTCATATCGTGAGGAGTCCATTCTTTCATTCCTAACTGTTCTGCCCATTCTTTGGTAATAGAATAAACTCTCTGTGAAGTTAAACCTTCTTTTACTACGTTCTCGTATTTATCTACTCTTGTAAAACAAGGACCATCCCAGTTTCCTCTACAGATAAACCATTCATTAAGTCGGCTAACAGTCTTGTCGGGAATAAAGCACATTCTTTCTTTATTCCCTTTACCTATGATGGTCAGGTAAGGTGTATCTTCATTTAGATGAATATCTTCGTATTTCAGAGTGGCACATTCAGTGCGTCTTAAACCACATTCAAGCAGTACAGACATCATTGCAAGATCACGTACATTGCGTGTAGTATCATCTGAAGACAAAATACCTTCAAATAAGGTTGCAATCTCAATCTTGCTTAAAGCTCTACCCTTACTTAAACGTGAACCTCTAATACCTTTAACCCTTTTAACCAGTTCATAGTCACGAGTAGAAAGAACTTCATTAACCCATAAACGCCTTGCAACACCTTTTAAAGCAGCCAGTGCTGTGTTGACAGTTGCAGGAGCGTAACTTTGACCAAGTTTAGATACTAATCCGATCACAAGATTTTCTTTTAGCTGTGACCAGTCAAAAGTAAAAGGATCAGAATTTAAGATTTTTAATGCCAGTTTTAAGTAAGATTTCATACTTCTTCTGGACATTTCAGATGGTAACGAGACGATATATTCATAAACAGAACGTTGTCCTGTTTGCTGACTGTGTTCGAGTAAAGAAAGTTCTCTCTTATGTTCATAATCATCAGTCAGTATCAGTTCATTTGACATATTAGTTTCTCCTTCCAAAACTAAAACGCATTTTTAATAAAGATACTATTTTTAATTATTATAGTATAAAAATATCTTATTTAAGATATAAAAAAAGTCGCCTTTTACAGCGACTTCTTTATATTTATTTTTTTTATTTAGGCCACATAGCACCTAAACCTATTGTCTGCAAGATTGCAGATGTTACACTAATTTCTTTATCACCCCAATCAACATAATCAAAATGATCGGTGTCATGTTCCAGTTTAGGAATTGAGTTATCATCATTAGGTCCAAAAGGAATATTTAGATTTTCAACTCTTTCTAAACTTTGACATTCACCAAGGATTGGACGAATTTGAGACTCTACTCTTTCGTTTTCGTCTTTTTCCATGTCAGAAGTAAAGTGTGATTTCTTATCGTTACTCTTTACTGCATGAAAACGTACTTGACCAAAATCATAGTTGATAAAGTCTTTTAGTTCCTTTTCTGAAAAGGAATGATAATAGATAGTAGCCCAACCTGATAATTCTCTGAAGATTTGGTAAGAAGCACCTGAATAAGATACATTTTCAATAATGTTGTCTTTATCTAGATTATCATTTCTTAAAGAAATAATAATGTTCTTAGTTGTCTTGCCTAAAGCGTTTGGAGAATATCTTAAACCGGGATACTTAATCCAATAGTGAATAACAAGCAACCTCTGGTTTGTTGATTTTAAATGAGTTGTGTAGATTTTTGAGTTCAACTCATAATCTGAATATTCAGATTTTTTATTACCTTCTTGTAGATGTTGTAAAGCTTCACCTAATGTAGTTTTACCATTTTTAACTACAGAAGATAACTCTGTAATATCACCAATTCTTTCAAAAGGAGTTGGTGGTAAGCTGTTGTTTGTGATTCTAGGTGTAGCACAGCCTGTTAAAGCAACTACAGATAAAAATAAAGCACAAACAGTAGCAAATAATTTAATTGATTTCATAATGATTACCTCAATATATTTAATACAATTATATCACAAAATGTAATATAAATAAAATAAGAGGCAAAACTATGATCTCTAGGAATGGTTCCATATAGAAAGCATAATCTTGCCTCCTACTGGAAGACAAGCTCACGGACGTGAGCAAGAATGACGTAACGTGTCTTTACGAAGCTTAACTGAGCTTAACAGATGTTTTGATTGTATGAAATTACAAGAAGACTTACAAGGGTATAAAACAAGAAAACCGCCAACTCCTCACAGAATAAGCGGTTTTAACGATCAATTTAGGAAAACTGTAGTGATAAGTTAAGCTTTAACTTTATCCTTGAAAACTGCGCCAGCCTTGAAAGCAGGTACCTGAGTTTCAGGAATATCAATCTGCTGTTTAGTAGCAGGGTTAATACCCTTACGTGCAGCACGAGTCTTCTTTGCAAATGTACCAAAACCTACAAATGCAACTTCGTTACCAGCTGCAACTTCGTCCTGAATTACTTCTAAAGAAGCATCAACTGCTGCCTTTGCGTCTTTTAATGTGATATTAGCTTTATCAGCAACAGCTTTGATAAATTCAGTCTTATTCATTTAATGTACCTCAATGTTGTTTAAGAATGCCTTAACAAAAGGCTTTGTGATATTGATAATATCACATAAATAGATATTATCAACTCAATAAACCATATTTTTAATAAAAATACGATTAAAAAGTAAGTTTTTTGAATATTCTTTCGGGAATACTTCTTACAATAAACATAATAGTGCGCCAGTAAGCTGGTACATAGACAACATCTTTCTTTTTTACGGCTGCTCTATATATAAGTTTGCCAACTTTCTTAGGAGAACATTCAAGTTTAGATTTCGGTTTATGGACAATCATTTTGGTCCTTACTAAACCGCATTTTACGGTCAAAACATGAACTTTCTCGTAATGCATCTTGGCTCTGTATCCTGATAAGTACTGAGTAAGACCTGCCTTAGCAGCGCCATATTCATAATTAGAATATCTGCCTCGTTCTCCTGCTACAGATGAAAGAACGATGATTGACTCAGGCTTTTGTTTTTCATGAGCAAGATTGTCTAATAATACGGTAATAGCTGTAAAATTAGTCCAAATCACGTTCTTGGTATTCTCAGAATTAAAATGCTCTTCTTTACCTAAGGTTCCAGTGCAAATAATGATAACTGAAGGTACTTCATTATCAACCCAAAAGGTGCCTAAGCTAATCTCGTCGTTTACATCAAGAAATACGTTGTCTACTGGAATTTTAAGCTCTTTTTCAAGCTTTACTTTGGTTACCATGCCTTTAGTATCACGTGAGGTAATGGTTACCTTTGGTTTAATGCCATGACAGTTGTTTACATAGTTTTTAAGGACTTCCTGACCAATTTCAGAAGTTCCACCGATTAACATAATTGATGAAATATCTTTTTTCATATTAAAAGCCCATTAAACGCTGTGATAATAAAGAAGTGTATCTACAATGAGGATCATAGTGGATCTTTGTTTCCATAAACTCTTCAAACTGTTCTTTATACATTTGCATAAAGGTACTTCTTTCCATAATACCACCGTCTTTAGCCAGATAAATTCTTCCACCATGATCTAAAAGCAGTTCATCTACATGATTTAGCACATTCATTAAATGAGGCGTACAAGGAAAATCCATTGCAAGAGATATTCCTTTTATTGGAAATGACAGACTGCCCTTTCTGCCACAGTGCTCACCACATAATTTCATTACAGCTAATGGAGAAATAGCTCTTTCTTCAATGCAGAGGTATCTGAATAGAGCAGGTAAAATATCTGATTCTGACTCTGGTATTACAAACTGATACTGCTGAATTCCTGCGCTTCCATATAATCTGTTCCAGTTTTTTATACCGTCTAATGGGAAAAAGAATTTATCTAATGGGACACACTTGGTATCAGGCTTATGATGTCTGTAATACAAATAATCAAATGTCTTTATTGTCGGGTAGTTAATCAGACTTTTAGCTGGAGTAAAAGGAATGTTTAATTTTCGAGATGGAGTATAGTTGCAACTGTCTGTTACATTGTGTAATTCTTCAGTTTTAGCATAGTGACCTGTATAAATGATTGCACTGCCTAAATGTTTGGTAGAGCCCATATTTACCCATGCTACAGACATCTCTTCTTTATTGGACTCTTTTAAATAATGCAGGGTTTCCTCTAAAGAGCAGGTCTTGATAGTAGTCTGAGAAATATATGAAGTTTCAATTCTTTCTAGCTGTAGTGTTACACGTAAGATAATTCCAGTAAGTCCCATGCCTCCACAGGTAGCGTCAAACAATCTTTTAAAGGTCTTATCATTCGGATTAACAACTAATGGAACATTATCTGAAGTGATAATTGAAAACTCTTTAATAAAGTTTGAAATACAACCTTTTTTATGATGATTTTTACCGTGAATATCTGAGGCTACAGCACCGCCTAAGGTTACTTTTGCAGTACCTGGCAATACAGGTATGATCCAGTGTTTAGGTACAGTTACTTTGAGAATTTCTTCAAGTGTAATACCGGCTTCTGCTGTAATAATTCCTTTTTCTTCATCAAAATCTAAAATTCCATTCATCTTCTGTAAGATGACAGTTTTATTCTGATTAAAAGCAGCGTCACTGTAAGAAAGACCGTTTCCACGAGTGATAAGTGAATTACAGTGCTCAACTGCATCATATATTGAATTTAGATCTAAACTGCAATCAACATTACAGTCAATCTTAGGATAGTTCGCCCAGTTAGATAAAATCATAAATATCTTGCTCTCCTTAATAAGTATTCAAAAATTTTAAAAAAGAGAGCAGAACGATTGTTTTAGAAATGGAGTTATTTTGGACAAATGCAATGTAGTAGTTATTTTCATTATTTCAATTCAATGAAGGATACTATAACGAACTTCACATCTTCTATATGAAGTTTTACCCAAATTTGCTCAAAAAAAATCCCTTCGGATCATGCTGTTCAAGCAGAAGGAAGGGAGATATAGAAATATCTAATGAATTAAGCAAATCGTGAGAACGATGAGGCCACCGCTCACTGTTGTTACAATAAGTATAATTCAAAAACTATTCTTAATAAAGATATGAAATGAGAAAAATGTTAATTTAAGTAAAATTTTTGAAAGCAATATTTGCAATTAATTATTAGAAAAAAGATAGATTCCACGACGTGGAAAAATTAGCTGTTTATGTGCAATTACAATAAGTTAACTTATAAAACCGACCAAAATTGCATGATTTTTATAACGTGTTTTTACATGCGATATTTTTAATTGTTGTTATTAGAATTAACTCTCACATTACCCCCCCCCACCGCTATCAAAAAAACTATAACTCTTTTAGACTGTAACTATCCTTTTTGAGATTTTCCTCAGACGTTATCGAAGCTACGTTAATGCTTTATCTATCAGTAACAGAATAGTCTGTTACTGTATCTCATCTCCACAGGAGACAAAACAAAACTCCTGATTGGGGACTATCCTCACCTGAGGTTTTGTTTTGTCTTTTGTGGATCAACAGCCACAGGAGGCTACTATGAAATCATGTTACGATGAAACATCAAAGTTCGCACTCGGCTTAGAGTGTGAAGGTAAGGTTACACTAAAGATCTGGAGTATTAACTCCAGTTCTTGGGCTTATCACATGAAAGGTGAGTTTGAGCTTACAGAAGCTCAGGCTCACAATTGTTACAATTTTCTTCAGGGAGGTAAGTTTGTTGACTTCCTCCCTGAGGAAGCAAAGAAGATTGATGGTCTTGTTGAAGATCTTAAATCTTACTAAAAAAACGTTCCTTTCCGAGAATTTTCTCGGATTGGAACGTTTAGATTATATATAACAAAATTCACACTAAACCTTACTCGACAATACATAATTTCATAAATTTAATTCAATCACAAATTTCAATTTATCTTATATTTTCTGTCTTTTGACTACAACCTATCCCCTTTATGTGCTCTTCTTAACTTTTTAATAGTTCAATATGTAATTATCTTTTCAGGCTTGCCTGACGTTCCAAGAAAACGACATTTCTTATTTCATAAGTCAGATCATTTTCAAGTATTTGACTTTTCTTTTCCCGTAAGGGCTTTAAGAGTTCTTATGGGATCACACCTGTAACTACCTCCTATTGCCCTTATGAGTATTTGCTCATTTCTTTATAGGAGTTTAAAAATGAGTTACAACGATATTTCTGATTATCAGAGTTTAATTTTTAATGTTATTAAATTTCTTGAAGAACAAGAGTCTTCAAAAATAAAAGTTTCCTTTTTTAAAGGAAATAATTTTTGTTTTTGGGGAGTAAAGAACACCCATGTCTGGGTATCAGATACATATTCTGTATCTAAAAATGGTGTTTTTGAAGCTCTTCAAGAGTTAGAAGACAGATTAGGTTTAGATTTACAAGACTTTATTGGTCTTGTGGAATTTAAACCACATATCAACCTTGATTATGATCTGGAGGCTTAATTATGAAGACTTCAGTTCTATTTGTAGGATTGATTTTTATCTTCTTTGTTGGTGTCTTTAACATTTCTACAGCATGTGCTGAGGAAAATAAAAACTCCAAAAATCCGAATAAGGAATTAACTGAAGCAGTTACAGAATATCTGGAAGCTGCTGATGAAAAAGAGTACGAAGAATTTATGGAATTAACCATAAACTACTCTTGGAAGTTACTTCCAAACAAAGATTAAAAATTAAAGTTCCTTCACTTAATTGTGTTGGGACTTTTTTGTTTCTGGTGCTAAAAACTACGATTTTTGAACCAGAAGAACACATAATCTTATTTATCTCGATCACTAGAATAAACCTTTTAATAACCCCTTATTCAGATTTTTACACTTCATTTTTAATTCAAAATATAAACATATTCTGACTTTGAGTCAGCGTTTCTGGGAACGTAACTCCCTATCAATTTTAAACTAATCAGTTTTTTGGGGTTGATTAGTTTTCTTTTTCCCCATAAGGGCAAGTGAGTTTCTTATGGGCATTCCCATTTTTACTCCTTTTATCTTATGGATATTTGTTTTTTTATTTTCATTCAATTTTTAGGAGTAAAAATGAACACATTACATTTAAAAAGGAATTTAGTTGCAATAATCGTTATGATTATTGCTTCATTTTGGGTTGGTATCACATGGGCAACCTCAATAACGTTGGGATGGTGCTCCCTCAAATATTTTGAGGATTTGCCAACACAAATTCTCTTTGGCTTTGTTTCAGTATATTTTTGTTATAGAGGTTACCTCATAACAAGGTGTGTACTAAAAAAGATTAGGATAATGATATTTTCTCTCCATCATTACGTAGCAGTATACGTAATGGATACTGGAGAGGAATATCAAGTTACCCTTTTTCACAAATATTGGCCTGCTGCTTTTGTTGAAGCAAAAGGCATATGTGAAAAAGATGAAAAACTCAAAGGCATTTATATAAATTTAAAGGCGGTTAATCGCCTTTATAAGGTCAGTTAGTTTTTCTTATTAGCAAGGAAGCACAATACTCTCTTGCTGAATTTTTAATTTTTTTAACTTCCCGTAAGGGCGATTGAGTCCTTACGGAATGTTTCCGTTTTGTCTCCTTCGCTTTTATGGGATTTTTCTCATAAATAAAGGAGATTTAAAATGAGAATACTAAATGGAATTATGGACTGTTGTTCTGTACTGATTGTTTTAACAATCAGTACATGGGCAGTAATCAATATAAGTTGGCTAGTCCAATATTTCACGAACTTGAATATTTTTGAATATCCAAGTTCTCTAACAAAAGAAATATTGGATATTAGTCTGATATTTTCAAGCACACTAATGTTGTGCATGAAAATTAAGGACAGATTCTTTATTGAAAAGCTTTCTGTAAAGGAAGCAAAAAAAATGAAGAATAATCTCTAATTACAAAAGATCCTGCAGCACTTTTGGTGAGGCAGGATTTTTTTTATTTTAAGATGTCGAAAATGAGTTTTTTTACATATTCATTTCAGGGCGATTGAGCGACTAATTACAGGCATTTCTTAAATTCCAGCGACCTCAGTTTTCTTAAAGATACATTTACATAAACTGAGAATATTATTAAGAATATTTCCTATTTACAGCCCCTGTGTCTCCATATCCATAACAAAAGAAGATAGCAGACTCCAATAATTCCTAAAAAAACTCTATACAGAATTTTTGTGTCATCATCAGTTGCATCTGGTAAATACCAATTTACAAAAAGATAGACAGCTCCAATTAGAACTGCATAAAAGATAATAAGAATTCCTAAAAAAATATTGTTATTGCAAAGTCTAGTAAAATAACTAAAATTCATTTATTCCTCACACCACTTAAAATATCTTTTTAGAGTTTTGTAATACTTTTGATAACGTTTCAATGTCGAAGCTTTTTCTTTTATCCATGCATAAAACTCTTGTGTATAAAAACAGTTGAGTGGTTGATTATCAGATTTGAGACTTTTAGGAAAACTATCATTTCTTCTCCACATTGAGATCGTACTTGGGCGAATATCGAGAATTTGACATATCGTCTTAATATCGATAATTGCATTTGTTTTTAAGTCAGAGATGGTTTTGTTATTTTTATGTTCGTTATCATCTGATTTTTGATTTATCTTTGAGACAGTCTTAAAATCTTTTTTATTAGCAACAGTACATTCAGGTGTTGAATTAGTAATTGATTTGTTAATACTATTATCTTCATTGCAATCGGTTTGTTCTAAAGTTACTTGTTCTTTAATTTTTTAAAATATAACATTTGCTGTTTTAATCTGATCCTGTTCTTCTTGTATTAGCTTTGCTTCTTCATCAGAAGCCCAATAAAACTTTTTAGTATAACAACCTAAAGCTTTTAGTAATTCAAGCATTTTATCAACAGTAGCTTCGACAGTTTGTTCGCAACAAATACCTAACTTTTTAGATATGTTGTAAAGTTCTTCGTTTTTAAGATAGTAACCAGCTCCTTCTTCCTCAATTGGTGTGAAATATGGTAAAAATGCTCTAAAGATAAATAATTTTAAGGTAGTTTGTACATACTGAGAGCTTACTGAGTTATCTACAATATTAAATGCTGAACTTATATAAATATCAAAATGATCAGAGATTTTTGTTAATGTTTTATTTAAGTTAAGGCATTCAGAATAATAGATAAAATAGTCTTGTTTCTCTTTAATGTTTCTTAATGGATCATAATCTATAAATGGAAAATTTCTATTTTTGGTAAAACTACAGAAGTAAGAAAATTCATTCTCACATTCATTAAATGCCTTTTTTATTTCTCTTAAGTTATCGTAATTGTTATCTGATTTATAAATACGGATAAGTCTTTTAATATTTTCTGAACTGTCAAAATCTTTATTTAAAATAATTTCTGTTAATATTTTAAGCTGATTTTGATTACATTTAGATGAAAAATGTTCATTATAATAAAATAATTGATTAGACCAGTTAATAAACTGGCAATAAGCAGAATACGTAACAATTTTTATAAAATTATTATTTTCAATTTCAATGTCTTCTAAAATTTCATATTTATGCAAGTTTTTAAATGTATCTTTAATACTTTTGTAAATTGACTCTCTGACTTTCTCATTATCAATTTTAATTCTAATAATATTAACCAGTCTTCTTGGATTAACGTTCTTTGCTTTCATTAGATTTTTCTCCTTACAAAGTTAATATTCATTACAGAATATTAACTCTATAAGAATTTTATTAATCTGAATTTGGTGTAATGTTCGTGTTTTAACACTATGTATTTTAGAAAAACTGTCTTATTGAATTTTCTCAATATTTATTATAAATCAGCCCTGTTTACTGGATTTATTATAGAGGTATATAAGTGTATATAAGGCCATATAAGGTCAAACAAGTGCAAATAAGGACAATTTGAAATTGTTTAAAAATTACACAAAATTAACCTGTCTTAACAATTATATTTCAGATTTTTCGTACTTACCATCGATATTAAATTCTACTGATACGTGTAAATTTCCCTCTGTTCCTTTAGTAAAATCGTCAGCGTAATATTCAGTTCTATTCTCTGCTCTGTATATAAACTCTTCGGTATTTACAAGGTAACAACTACTTCTTCAGCTTTGATACATAATTCGTCTGTGCAATCAATTAACCCACCATGTTCTAAGGTGTAGGCATCAGCTAAGTATTCAAGTTCGGTATTACCCTCATCATCTTCTGATAAATTGTGTAACTCGTAATAATCCAGAGAGTCTAAAAAATTTAAAATCTCTCGTGCACTTCCTGTACCATAAAATCTAACATCTTCTAAGGTGATTAAAGTTAAATGCTCATTATCTACATGAACAAGTTTGTTTTCTTTAATGTAATTAAATGATGCCTTGTAGCTGTTAAAGAATACAAAGGCTCTAATGCTCCGTTGTAATCACAAAATGCAGTTTTAAATTCCCATGCTTTATTTTGTCTGAAATTGTTTAAATCTGCTGTTCTTACCATAATTGAAACATTAGAACGGATACTCATTTTTAAATTTCCTGCCTTGAATAAACTGTTTTGTATTAACTAGGCTACTTTTTTAGCCTCAATGTGAACTATTACTTCGCTGTATAACAATCTCTCACCACACATTGTGAAATCGTCAGCATAATACTCAGTAGCACCATCTTCACCTACTACAAGCATCTCGTAGTAATCTAAGGTTTCTACAAAGTCCATTACAGCCTTTACGTCTTTATACCAAGTATCCCATTTATAATCAGTGAATGTAATCAGTGTTAAATCAGCGTTTGGTTCTGTCTCAATTACCTCTTCTTCTTCACCTAACTTGCCGTATCTTCCAACTTCAAGATCAGCAGTGTACTTTTCAAAATTTACACATAACTGTAATTCCTCTGTATTACCCTCAATGTCTTTTAAGAAAGCAAGCTTGTACTGTTCAAAATTGTTTTTCTTAAAGTTCTCTAAATCCTCGGTTCTAACCATCAATGAAACGTCTGAACGATAACCCATTTTTAATTCTCCTAAATCCAAACAAAGATTACTTAATCTCAAAAATCTTAAAGTTACAGTTATTGTCGATTGGTGTTTCAGCACAACCACAATCATCTACAATAAATGCTTCAAGCTTATCTTCTTTGATGCAAGCTTCACTGTGACGACCCAGTAAGCAGTGTTTGAATGTAAGCTCTAATTCAGTTGTTGCTTCTTTTAAACTATCAAAGAACTTACAATCTAACTGTCTTCCACATTCAATGACTAAAGCAAAATTTTTCATGTTTTACCTACTTAATTTCTACAATCTTAAAGTCACAGTCACCGTGATTTAAGCCATCAGTAACCCAGCCTTCAGTTTCATCATCAGATAGTCCGTACATATCATCTTCATGATCGTAACGCATGTTTTGTTTTAATTTAAAAGCTAGAGCTTCTTTAGCTTTACCTAAATTATCAAACTGCTCAGTGTAAATTTCACGATCAATAACTGAAATTAAGATGTATTTCATAATGTTTTCCTCTCTGTCTTAATATGATAATATTATATCATACTTTGATAATGTTTTAAATAAAAATATCACATTTTGTAATATTTTTTTTGTTTATATAGATGTGGTTTACTGAAGATTGGAACGCAGATCATGGGGGAATTTATGATGCTACGTTCCTTATTTGGAGAGAATTTGCAAGGAAACTAATAAGAACTATTTAATCATACTGTTCTTTCATTTCAGTTAAGATACTGATATGGTAAACGTAGTGAATATTACAGCCGGGATTGCCATATTTCTGATATGTGTCACTGTCTGCTGTATAGTCAACATTTCTATCATCAGTAACAACAATCATTTCATAGTATGAGAGGTCTTTACAAATTCGTCAATAATACGATATTGAGGCTTTAGTAAGTTCCATGCTTCAGTTGAAATTTTTAGCATGGTTACATTGACAGACTCTTCGTCGTGTACCTTGCCTTTATAACGAGTAACAAATAGTTTATCTCCCAACAATTCAAAAGACTGTTTATATAAATCTTTGTAGTAGTCTTTGAAATGTTCATAGTCTTTAGTTCTTAATGTAATGATTACGCCACGTGATTTGAACATAAATGTCTTTCCTGTGTTACGCTGCTAAGCTTTAAGTTTTTTAGAATGTTACGTAAAGCCTCCTTATTTCAGAGGCTATACTTTGGTTACTGATAGATTGCTGATAATGCCTTAACACAATTTAATAATGCTTCTGTAAGTTCTACTGAGGTGCGATAATCTTTTAAATCAAAAGAACGTAGTTCAAAGTTATTTAAAGTATCAATAATTGATATATGTTCTAAATTATTGCTACTTATTAATTTTAAATAATCGTTTGATAATGTTGAAATCATATTTTTAAAATATTTTATTGTATTATATTTAAATGAATCATCTGCGATTGCTAATTGTTCTTTTAGCAATTCTTCGTGTTTTGGAGTGTGCACGGAATCCTTATCGTATACGATAATTCTTGTTTTACTATTTTTTGACTCTAATAATGATTTTAGAATTGGATGCTCAGTTTCTAAAGCATTAAAATAATTTATACCTCTTGCCTCTTGGGTAAGTTCTTCATCATCACTTGATATAACATCTAAGTTATCAGCAAATGCACGATAAATTGGCTCTATTGTTTTAATATAAATGTGATTATCACAAATCAAAACCTTTTTGCTGAATGATTTGATTGCAAAAATAATCTCATCTTTATTTGAATTTACAATGATAGATGTGTCATTATTAAATCTTTTGTCAAGATCATAACTCCCACCGTATCTTAAATGATCTTCGCTTAAATCAACATCTACTTTTGAATGATTAAAGAAATTCTGTAAGTTTATTTCACTAGATATGATCTCAGACCAAAGATCTGTATCATGGTAACTTTCTTTTTCTGAATATACTTCAGTTGATAAAGGTGTATAGAGTTTGCCTTTGTATTCATAATAATTTCTATTGCCACATAAGCTTTGTAAAGCGTATTCTCGACGAACTTCAAGAGCTAGTTTTAAATCTGATTTTGAAACGTCATCAATTTCACCTGAACACTCAGCTTTTACCTTTTCAAAAAAAGTATGTTTGTATCTTAAACTAGGCTTGTATTCAACTTTGTAAAAGAATGGTACTGTAAACTTAGTCATATATATTCCCCTTTTTATATGAACTGATTCTCTCCGTTTAACTATGATAATATTATATCACATATTGTAATATTTTTATACAATTATTTTACTTAAAGTAATATTTTTAAGGTTGAAAATTGCTATAAAAATGACTGGATTTAAGAAGATTAAACTGCGTGCTGCTGTAGAAATTGAAATTACCAGGAAGGGAATGTTTGAAGATAGTTGTTATTAAAATAAGTGCAGCCCATGTTGCCATGAACCGCACTAAATACACATCAAAGCATAGCTAGAAATTAACGTGACGGTGCAAATTATGCCAAGTAAACTTGTAGCTATGCTTTGAGCGATTCAAATACTATTTGTTGATAATTCCTGTTGGGGGAATAATAACAATAGAATTACATTCTTTATTAAAAGAAAAACATACTGAGCAAAGCATCACAAAACACTATAAGTAGCTGAAGCAGTTGCAAACAACACACTAAAGTGAGTGAAATACTAAACTCAGTAGTTTAAAAAAAGAATGATAGCGTATACGCATTTTGTCCCCGCCGGACAAACAAGAGCCTGCTTGCCCTTCGTACCTCATTCCAAGTACGGTATCCAAAAACGCATCAAAAGACAATGATGTACATAATCTGCCCATAAGCAGCCTCATCATGTACAGACAAATTGTCAATTTCAACGTTCCCAAAGGATTAGTGGGGATTGTTCGTAGCGTGAACGACACGTAAGGTTTTTTAGAACTCCTTCAAACTTGCAAGAACAATGTTAAATGATTGAAGGAGTATTTGAAATTGTTTGATGGGGTAACTTCGTGGTTGAAGCTAAATTCTTCATGTTTAGTAATGAGGCATTAAAAAACAGGACTAATCTTTGCGATATAGTTGAAGAGTTTTTTGTCTCCAAGCTCAAGATCACGATGATGATCTTTGTACCAGTCAGACTCAAACATTGCTTTTTTATGTCTGTAGTATGTAGCTTTTTTCATACCAATCTTTTCTATAATCTCATAATCTGGCATCGTTTTTAGCATAAGCCAAATATCAATGCACTTTATCTTTTCGCCATTTTCTGTCATAAATTCTGCTTTCTTCCTGCCAGCTCCCCTTAGGACAACACTGTTATATTGATCTTCACTTAAGGTTAACTGAACTTCTGTTTTAGTTAAAGAAATAGTTATACCAATATGCTCCAGTTTTTCAAAGGCTGAAGCATACTGATTTTTGAGTTTGTTTAAATCACTTTTGGGTTTAAATCCAATTCTTGTAGTATGTTTCACTGTATAAAGTCTCAGAAATGATACTGGAACGTTTCTAATATATATTTAAACGATTTGTCTATCAAGGTTCTTCTTATTCGTAGTTATCTGCGTCATCGTAATAGTCGTCTTCAGTACGTTCTGTAAGAATATTGTTTTGTTCTTTATATTTGCCGTTTCTTTTGTTAGCTTTGACTATGCTGTCCTTATAGTCGTAATCTTCATCAGGATCTTTTTCGCTGTTTATGACCTGATTACCAGTTGCTAATCTCTGTCCATTGGGGTGCTTTGGCGTTTTTACTATAGTACGAGTGGTTTTGGTATTCTCAATGATCCATTTGTTCTGAATATATGTGTAACGCTCGTCAAAAATTGTATAAAAACCACTGCCGTTACGTGTCTTTAAAAGCACTTCAATAAAACTTACCTTACCGTCATTACCGTAGTCGAAGAAAACATTCACACCATCGGCATTTTGCTGAAGTTCGTAATATTCAGTAGGTACGTTTTTGCCATTCTCATAGCCGTGCTTTCTTAGTACATTTGTATTAAAAATGTTGGCTAGAAATCTTGCAACTAAAAGTCGGTCTTGATGCTCTGTGCCAAAATCACGCAAAGCCAGTAACTGAGCCTTAGTTAGTTTGATGTGATTGAACATAGCTATTCCTCTTTTTATATAATGATACTATTATATCACAATATGTAATATATAAAAGTATTTTAAATAAAGATAGGTTTTTAATAAAGATTGTCTTTAACGGCTTCAGTAAGCCTGCACATTAGTTCTACAGGAGTTAATGTATTTATTGATATTGTCTGCTTGACTTGTGACACTCTAGTAAGTAGCAGTACGGTACGGTTATTTTCATCAAACTGTAAATGAAGATCACCGTCTGTAGCAGCAACTACAGCTTTATTTAACAGCTCAATTATATGGCTGTTGTACACTGAGTCGATTTCTGCAAGGTTTTGACTATCTTTATTCATAAAGGTTTCAGGTAAAAAAAGTGCCTACCGGAGAACAAAAAGGTAAGCACTTTAACATCACAAAAAGTAAATTAGGATTCATTGACATGCATCAATGGTATTAGTCTATCAAAAATGTAAATTTTGACTTGTCTTTGTGGGGTTATCTTAGACTTTTTTATAGATATTTTGCTAAAATTTTCAACGGGGAAACCCACGTGATCGTGTAGAAAGGCATAGAGACTTCTGTGTCTTTTTACAAATCATTTCCTGTCAACCAATTCATAAGGAATAGTCAATGGATCATAAAAAACTTGACACGATGGTCAATCAGTTTATGGACGACAGCGTGCCCTATAAACATCACATTGCTCCTCATATAGAGGATATGCTGAAAGAAGTGGTAGATTTGGTCGCCGGAGTAGCTGATGAGCTCTCTGACGAAGAATTAGGGTATCTCGTTAGAAATACCCTAGTTAAGATTGTGGACGAACAGTACATGAGTTAATTTAAGTATTGTGATTATTTAATTGCATAATCTGAAATAACTTTTATTTTAAGAGCTGAAAATTCTTCTTCGGTGATTGTTCCTTTCCCTTTTAATAAGGTTAATTCCTGAATTTTGTTTTCACAAAGAACCAATTTTTCTTTTTTGTTTTTTTTAATAACTGCAAAGTACAGAAAAACAAAAATCATCAGGATTATTGTTATTACCTGAATAAGACTCTGACTCTGATATGTCTGTTCTGCAATGGTCATGCCTGAAATATAGATTGCAATCAGTGTTGATGCTAATCTTAATGCAGGTACATACTTACAGTAAAATGATTGTGTCTTAGTCATAATCACTCCTTTAATTTGACTCTTTAAGTGATTATATTACATTATCAATCACTTACCTTAATTTATATTTTTAAGAATTTCTTTAGAAACTCTGAATAGTCGCTTTTTATGAAATTTTCACTGTTGATCTTATAGTTTTCAGTAAAGTAGCTTTTACAAAAATCGAGTAATTTTGGAGATTTTCTATTTTTGAAAAACTCAAGTAATCCTGGAGATACTTTATTCTTGAGATCACTAAAAGAAACATTAGTTACTATTTTCTGACGTATCGCTCTACTAGACGGGAGAGAAGAATGAATTAAAACCCAAGTATTACAAATAAGCTTTGGAGGATTTATCTCGGAGTCTTTATAAGTAAAATCAACATTAAGATTTAAAAATTCATTATCTGCAATTTCCAGATTTAGAGTTTTTGCAAGTTCTTTTGAATCTGAATAAATCTGAAATGAAGCCCATACTCCCCCTCTGTCTTTCAATAATAACTTAATAAGATCTTCTGGAGTTCTTGATATTTTTAGAAAGAAATCGAATTTAGGTAATTCATAATAATCACAGAATATGGTTGTTCCAGACATTGTTCCTATCCTATAGTAAATTCAGAACCTGTTTTATTATCACTGATGATAATAGTGTCATTTTTTACCGTTGTATCAATGTAATCAGATGCGAATAGAATAGCACAGTCTTCGCTTAAGACATCACAGAACATCTCTGTTTCTATATCATCTCCTTCATCAGGACGGGTGAACAGAACAATGCCTTCTCCAGTATAATCAAAATTTTGTATGCGCACTGAGTTAATGTAATTTTCGTTATCGCAGGTAACTGCTATTTGTTCTTTATCATGACTGTTAATGAAAAAGACCTGTACAACTGGTAGAACCAATTCATCCGCTAGATACGAAATTGCCTTTTCAGTATTACCTGAATTACTAAATTCTCTTAAGTGAGTTAAAATTTCCTTTCTTTTTTCTTTACTTTCGATAAGATCATTTACAAGATAACCAATGTCACCAATGTAATATTCGATTTGATTTTTTGTTCATTTTTACTATTCTTCTTTTAGCTGTTTAATAGCTTCTTTAACCAGCTTATTAAGCTTGGTAAGCTCCTCTTTAGAGGCTCCTTCAACAAAAGCTTTAACAAATTCTTCATCAAACTTCCGCTCAGTAGGCATCTTTGACAGATAAAGTTTTACTACAGCTTCTGCAGCTTTAACTTTATCGTCTTTAAAATAAAGCTTCTCTTTAGTTACTGGTGGAATAACATTAAGAACCTTTCTCTTTAATAGCTTTGAGAAAGGATATTTACCGTTAAGAATTTTGTTGCAGTAAACACGTGTCACTCCGAGTTTATCAGCAAGTTCTGCCTGGTCGATTTCTAATAATCCTTGCCATGAAAGTAAGAAAAACACATTGATTTCATCAAACAGTTTATCTCTCTCTGCGGGACTTAAATTGTCTAGTTCGTTTTCTAATTCTTTAGTGTTATCTAATGTCATATAGATTCCTCGCTTCTTTATATAGTATAAACGAATTTATAAAAATATTACATAGATAGATATTTTATTTTCACTTTTAGACTAAAAATATCTATTTATGTGATATAATTTAGACAGACAAAAGGAAAGAAATATGGAAGAAATCACAAAAGTTAGAAAAGTAAAAATTGATATTGGTGAAGAAAACAAAAGATACTTTGGCTTTTTAATGTATAAAGCAGATATTGCTCAAAAGCTTGGTTATGTTTCAGCTATAGCTACTGCTTTTTCGTTTGCTGTAAGGTCAAATCTATTTATTTTTGAATTCTCTGTTTATGCCTTTGGAGCTATATCTATTGGCGCATTCTGCTTATCAGCATACTTAAAAAAGAAAGCTAAAACTTTTATGGAAAAACTGATCACTCATATTTTTGATGATGAACCTGATAGAGTTGAAGATATTGATGATGAGGAGTTTAGACAGTGAAATTTTCAGATTTAGAGAAGCAGCTTAATTCTATGTCTAAATCCCAGCTTGAAGATTTAAGATTTAGAGTGACTGATAAAATCTTGAAGAAAGTACATCTTGCTGTGTATTTTGGTGTGCTCATTATGCTGATTTCTTTTGGCTGCTTTTACTTAGGTTTTAAAATTGCTGCCGTGCTTAGTTTGATGTTTTCTGTAGGAGCAATCATCTTTATTATTATTGCAGAAACAAGTTTATATTTTGTCAATATAATCCTAAAAGGAAAGATCAATAATAAATAACCTAAATCTCAGACAATATTTGGAGATACAAAAGAAATGAATAGTTCAAAAAAGAATGTTTCTGACTTTGCTTTTATTACAAAAGCAGATTTTGAAAAATTAAATGACAATCAAAAAGTTGCGTACGTAGATGAAGTTTGTAATTTTTACAACATTCCCGACTGGTCATATTATGCCGGTTACGACCCTTACGAAGATCCTGAGGTAAATGGAGAATTAGGCAACATATCTGATGAAGATTTCTGCGCACTTGTTGAAGAATATGAACATGGTATGTCTATCGAAGATTTTATAGAAGAAACAGGAAAGAAGTTTTTTCTGTAAAGAAAAAAACAGTTAGTTCTGGCTTTCATAAAAATAGCCCTCTGAATAAAATCAGGGGGCTTATTATTTTAGACGTCACGACGGTATTTATTCCTTACAGCCTTATCGTACTTAAACTTGTAGGTTTGAACTACAATTATTGTAACAATGAGACTCCAAATTAGAAATAAAATACCAATTACTTCTTTATAACAGCCGTAGATAACTGTATCTACTAATGCGCTATTATTAAGAACCACTAGGCACATGCCAAAAATCATGATACCTAAAATAAAAGGTAAAAAAGCACTCTGAAAAGACTTCAATAAAACAATAAAGTTTTCTCTTGAAGTTAACTCAAAACACTCTTCAATTTTCTGAAAATCTGATTTCATTTTTTTCTCCTTAATGAATAAAAAAAACACCAAGGAGTACATAGAACCGCATCAGGGGTAAGTACACCCTGGTGGGTAAGAGATGAAGCTAGATAACTAGCTTATTTATTGTCTAGTTTTTTGATAATATAAGGTAGAAATGCCAAGAAGATAGGAAAACCTATCATCATAATAGCAGCAATAATCTGCATTACAGTTCTTGTGTCCACAGTTTATTATCTCCAAACGTGTTTAGTTTTTCTTGTCAACCAATTTTTCAACAATGTAAGGTAACATTCCTAAAAAAATTGGGATAGCAAGAAAAAAGAAAGTTCCTACGATTTGACAAACTAGTCTTTCGTCCATCGTATTTCTCCTATCCTTTTCTGTCACCATACTTTTCAAGGATATATGGCAACATTCCAAAAAAAACAGGAACACCTATAACTACAATTCCGCCAATAATTTGGAAAATTAATCTAGTTTCCATAGAATTTCCTTACAATTCTGTTCATTAACATAAAACAAATTTTAATAAAGAAAATTATTAAAACTGTTATACATGTTATGACTATAACATAAGCAAATAGGACCGATTCCTTACTTACAAATGATAGTCTATAAATTTCCCCTGCGCAAACTGAAATAGCAGTTCCAATCATGCAGATTAGAGTTTTATATAACCAAATAAAAAACTCATTTACGCCTTTAGCTTCTTGTAACTGTCTATTTTCTACTTTACGCTCTAGGCGATCTTTTTTATATTGATATTCTATGTTATCCACATTAGCCCTCCTTATTAAGGTTAAAATAAAGGGAGCTAATGTCTGTGGGAACATAAGCTCCCACATGGGACAAGTTAGACTTTAAGGGTCAGTCGATTAGATTGTACCGGTGCTTTACGGTACTTCTCTAAGACTTCGTTACTGATAACTCCGTCTTCGACCATTTTGTTAAAGTCTATTGAGCCTTGACGCTCAACTCTGGTCAGCATAAAGCTGTCAGAACTTACCTTTGACTGTTGATCAGTAAGCAACATCTCAGCAAGCTGGTCAGTGATCTGACCTCTGATATTCTTTAGCTGGTCTATTTCTTCTGATAGAAGCTTATAACGAGCTTCTGTATCAGAGTACATTTTGACAAGCTTCTGAACATCACCTGACGGCTGAATGACAACCTCGTCCTTTAACTCAGGCTGAACATCTTTGTTATTCACAATGATGTCCTTGATCTTCAGAGCTAAGGCTCTAAGTTCTGCCTGAACCTCTGGGTTAGGCATAATCTTAAAGATCCTTAATCCCTTAGGATCAACCTTTTCAGGGTCGGTTGAGTGATGAAATACCAGCAATGCACCTCGTGCACCGGTTAGCATCAGTTGCCATTGAACCTGATAGAAGTAGCCGTACTGTTTAGGTACAGGAGCGTTCAAGCCCAGTTTGTTAAGATCTTCCCAGTTTTTCTCCGATTTTGAGTAAACATTTTTGATCTCAACAATCAAGCCTAATCTCTTGCTGTAGCCATCAAGAGATGCCATAAAAAATGGCTCTTCTATTGATTCTACGCAAGGATTAGGTAACTCAAGTTCACCTTCAGCAAGTAAAGAAGGAAATTTACTGGTTACTAACCTGCGAATTCCATCTTCTTTACGGCTGCCTTCTTTTACAGCAGGAACATTGGAAATGTCCTTTACTTGTAAGATCCCCCTCTTGTTCATCACAAGAGTGTAAAGGCTGGTATGACCTGTCTTTACGTGGGCTATCTCTGTAGCTGTGATGTGGCAATTTCTAGCTGCCAACCATTCAACTGAGCCCTGCTGAAGATTCAGCTCTTTGAAAAGCGAATTTTGCATTTTTATCTCCTTTGATTATGCAAAATGACAAAATACAAAGGAGGCAAACACAATACCCTCAGGGGTACTATGTGCCCCTTTGGGTCGTGAAGCTTGAAGTAAAGTCGCTCAGTCAGCTTCGATAACTGAGCAACTTGAAATGTTAAATGGTGCTAGATTTACTTAGTTATATTTAAAACTAAATAAAACATAAAGCATACTGCTAAAAAGCCACTGGCTAATGTAGCAGTTCCCATTATTAATGCAAAAGTACTCATATTTACCTCTTATATTTCTGTATAAATCTGTAATAAAAATAGGACAAAACATATAAAGTTGCAAACAAAATGATTGCTTGAATTTTATCTAATTTATCCAGATTTTCTTTTACAAAAAATACAGTAAAGAAATAATTGTAAGAATAGGCTACTACGCCCATTATAGCTGAACCAATAACTGTCAGAAAAACGATCAGCAACTTTTTATCGTCATCTAATCGTAATTTTCTATTTACAGACTTTAGATCAGCAATAATCTTTTGCAGTTTCTTATTCTCCTCTACAACATGCTCAAATTTAGATTGGAACATTGTTAACTCCTAGAATTAGCCAAATGCTCTGGCGCCAAATTTGATTTTTGGCTCTTTACTAAATTTGTTTTCTTTAACCTCTTTAATAAAGAGATATTTGCAAGCCTTGTAGCGGAACTCACGCCACTGTTTTAGGACACTGCCATATCTTGAAAATTCAAGATCAGCAAATTCCTCAAAACTGTAGCTCCTTTGAGTACATAATGCCTCAATAGCCTGACTATATACAGGCTTGTTTGACATTATGTAATTCTGTAACGCCTTCTGGCTGAAATTTCTTACCGTTGCTAACTCTTGAGAAGTTAGCTTTGTAATTAAAGATTTTCCTGCAACCTTAAAATTCTTAACTACAATGTTAGTTAAGTTATTTAAGTTTTCAGCAATCTTCTCCGGTGTAAAATTTTTACCAGTTGGAACTGCGAAATTGAACGCAAATTCAATTTCAATCTCTTTTTTTAGCTCAGAGTGAAAGACCTTTTGACGGGTCCACACTCTGAAAAGACCATGTTTAACATTTGTCTCCCAATTACCTTGGGTTTTCCAACTGTGAGAGTAAACTCCTGTTTCTTCGTTTGCGAAAAACATAAAGTCCTCTTTTGTATGGTCTTTAAAAAGGTTAATAATTGATTTTGCTGTAACGAATAAATTGTTCATTTTTAGTCTCCTAGACTTAAAAAAAATAAGCCCTACAGGAGACAGTTACTCTTCGCCTGAAGGCGATTTGACTGTCGCCTTTCGGGCAAAGAAAATAAAAAAAAAGAAAATTAGACGTGCATGTGCTTTACACGATCATTCTCTTCAGCTCGTTTAGCATCGTTAAAACGATCTAAAGTGCCAACTAGATAACCAGTTACACGACGTACACGCTGGAACTTAACACCAGTTCCAATGGTGCCCTCTTCGGAAATAGGAAGATGGTTAAATTTTCCGTTTGTCATAGAATCCTCCATAAAAACGGAGGGTAATGAGATATGCAACCTTAAAAGGGTTACATAAGTAGTCATCACCCTTTTAGGTTGAGATAAGCACTAGAAACAGTGCTGAATGGTGATTATTAGACAGTTCACCAAACTGAAAGTAGTTTAATTGTAGAGCTGTTCTAAAAATCTAAGTTTTAGGCGTGGGGTTATTTGGTGGTTTAAACGTTTTTTCAATCTACAGCAGCGCAATTCCATGAATAGAAATCAATAAGTCGTCTGTAGTCAAACTGAATTTTCGTTGCAGCTTTCTTAAAAATGGCAAGTCTCTGTCTACACTTGCTCTGAGCTAATTCAGGATCAATTGTTTTGGCAATTTCAAGCTGCTCTTTAGAAGTGAAGTTCTCAATGTTATCCTGAGTTACCAGTTTTACATTTATTGATGTACTCTTAATAAACTCTTCAATTTCAGCAAGAGAACTGTTTTGTAGGTGTTCATGTACAAGTTTTTCTACTTCATTACGTACATGTTCAAGATCATGAAAACGGTAGATCACCTGCTGTTCTTCGTTAATTAAATCAATAAAACTTTGGTTCGACATGCTGTTTATACTCCGCCCTATCCTTATGCATGAGCATTTTAGACAGAGCGGAAGTTTTGATTTGGTAGCTGTGGGGTTACTTTGTTACTGAGTCTTCTGTAAGATGAAATTTTTGATGCTCCTTCTTGTTTCCTAAGACACGGATCATATCTTCATTAAGTCTTAAGAGCTTAGTAATTTCATCTCTGATGGCCTGTAGACAGATTTCCTGTACTTCTGATGACGAAAAATCATCAAGTATATGATCCTGATCTTCAGCGTCCTTGCAGGTCATATCAAAATTTTCTAAGAACTCAGCAATAACAGTTTCCAAAGTTGTGTCTATGCTGTCTACAGCTGGAGCTTTAAGTTTTAACGCAACACGTGCTGGAAGCGGATTTTTCAGTCTGCATTGAAACAGTGACAGCTCAGAGCCTCCAAACTGAAGTCTTAAAGAATGCTTGTCTATTACCCAAAATTCACTACCCTCATTGGTAAGTACGTTAATACCAATATCAGGATTGCCTTGAATGCTTTCGAGGATCTTGATAAATTTCTTTTTGTCCATAAGTTACTTCTTATTTAACTCTAACAGCAAAAGGTATCCAAGAACCATTATGTGTTTTAATCTGTAGATGGTCTAACAGTGACTGTGGCGACATTGAGAAGTCATTGAATGACACTAGCTGTAATAAAAATCCTTGCTCGCCTGAAATGAGGTAATCAATAGATTTGAATTTAAAGATTTTACCCTCAGGTTTACCCATAAATCCTGATACGTTACCAGCACTGTTATATTCAACTACACGTGCTTTAAATTCAGCGTGAAGAGCCTCTTCCCTAATAGTTAAAATTTCGCCAAAAGGTAAAACCTTCTTACAAGGCTTTCCTGTTACTACAGAATGAAGCTCCTGAATGTTTTTAATTGGTCTGTAATCAATTTCAGCATAGGTTCTAACATTGTTGCTCATTTATAAACTCCTTTGTAATAGTTATTATTTAGGTTGGGCATTAACCGGTAGTTCTTTGATTGATAAATTATCAACTCTTTGAAATTCATCATTACCATAAATAGTTTTAAGAAGTTCTGTATATCTCTTTTTTACTGATAATGGAGCCAGAGTGACTGTTTTCTCAATTCTTATTAATTGTTCTTTTGTGATTTGTAATTGACTTGAATATTCATCAAATGTCATACCCAAATATGTTTGTAAACTGCGAATTAGAACACAAAAAACTACTTCATTGTAAAGACTTAGAGCATCTTGAGCTAAATCTGGTATTTTTAGAATAAGTTCTTTTAGTTTTAGAGTTACGCTCTTAGATATAAATTCTCTAGATCTTCCTAAATCACTTAAATAGTATTGTGAAACTCCTAGTCTTTTTGAAATTTCTATTTGTGTTAAATGCTCCTTTTTCTTGAGATATTGAATCAATATTCCAAAATTATTTCTGCGAGGAAGCTCTATACAAGTTTTTAACGCTTGAGTTAAATTATTATGAAATTCTTTATCTATACTTTTGTAAAGTTGATTTACAGATGGAATTGTAAGTGGCATTACTCCTGTAACTTTTCTTTCAAATGTGCTTAAGCGAATATGAAATTTAAGACAAAATTCCTTTAGAGTTATTCCCTGAATTTTGAAATAATTTTTAATAAATTGTTTAAATTCAGAGGAGGCATATTTTTGTTTATAAAAGCTATCAATGACTGATGATAGATTTAATTGGGCATCATCAGTGATGACATTCATTTCTTTGAATTGTTGCCCAAATTCTTTAGAGGTTGATAATCTTGTTTGAGATAGGCTATTAAAATCTTCTTCAGTAGTGAATGGTACCTTGTTTGGATAATTTAACTGACTTTTGTATTCTTTATCAATCTCTTTTAATTTCTCAACAATAGAAGATTTAGACTCACTTAAAAATACCAGTTTTAGTAACTCCTCTTTAACATCCTTATTGAGAAAAGATCTTGATAATTCTTCTTTTAATTTCACTAATGGGCAAGTAAGTATTCTTTCCACCTCGCCCATTACTATAATCAATTGTTCCTCTTTGGTAGCAACTACAGTCATAACTAATCAACCTTGCACTTAAATACTTCTAAGAGCTTTGGACATAATGAAGATAAGATGTCAGCTTCAATAATTAAGAGTGCCTGGGCATCTGCTACAGGATTGTCTGATTTTTCTGGTAAGGTCTTTTCAAGATATAAATCTACAGGCTTAAATGACTTAATTACTAAGTCAGATGTGAGCTTGATGTCTGCTACATTGTCATAATGCAGTGAAATTTCTTTTACGACCTTAGACTCTAAATGAATTGAGATTTCCTCTGAGGTTAAATTCTCTTTTGATGCTTTAATGGTTGCTCCATCTTCATCTGTGCTCTTTAAAGTAGTGTCATTGCCAAATTGGAAGATTTCTGGAAGAGTTAATGGATTCTTTAACCATTCTGTCATAACCAGTTCAGGCATTGTCTGTGGGGATAATAACTGGGCTGGGAATGTTGTAAATGCAGCCCTTAATAAAGAAATTGCTCCCTCTGCTTTTTTAGCTGACGTAGTTGCAACGCCAACAATCTTTTCTTTTGGATTTAACCAGATTAAGAACTCTTTATAAGAAGTGAGTGCCTGAGAGAGTAACTTATTTGCTACTGCTGCTTTAATTGCGTCTTTTTCAGATTTCTTTAAGGTACGCTTTAATTCATTCTCCTTTACAAGGATAACTTTTTTAACTTCTCTTTTTACTGTAGATGATGGGAGGATTTTTGCTTCCTCTGCTACCTTAAAAAAGTGATTATCGCCACTAGAAAAATGAAGTGCATCTGTACCATCAAACACAGGAACAAAACCTACTGATGATAATTCGTCTTTAGCACAAGGTCTGAATGCAACTTCATTAAGTTTTTCTTCAATTGCAGTGTCGTTCTTTAAAATGTCGTTAATATCACCGGTGTCTACAGTATAAAAACGTAAATTCTTGATACTCATATATTCTCCTGAACTTAAAAAATTCTTCTTAATAACTCGGTTGCAATAATGAACAGTTCGCTTAAAAAGAAAACCATAATAAAAGCAATGACAAGGTAGCAGAACAGGTTACTTTTAGTCTTGGTATGTGGGGTAATTTGCTTTAGAAATACTACAGCTACAGCAAAGAACACAAAGTTCAGTAACAGTAAGAAGACTGAGTAAGCTATATTGCCTAGTACCATTTTTCAGCTCCGTGTTTTATACAGATTTTTCTGCTACCTTCAGTGACGCAGTCCCAGTCTGAATCTGAAGTTTTATCTACACGAGCTTCATTTTCTTGGTTTCTGGTACAGATTTTCTTATCATCTACAATGGTACATACCCATTCAGTTTCATTTTTCTGATTTACTTTTTGTTCTTGAGCCTTTTTCTCTTCTTGTTCCTTACGTTCTTTTTTGTCCTCATATTCACTTATACGTGTAGACTTGTCTTCAAAAACAGATCCTATAAGCTCACGAGTTTTATCCGAAAAGCTACGGGGTATGTATGTGCATATACAAAGTCCGAAAAAAACTGCCATCAACGTTGAAAAAAAACCTGCGCCCATTAGTCCCCTGAGTAAAAAAGCAGCAATCAGATAGATACTAATTAAAAATGCCACAGTAAAAAATACAATCATTGTTATCTCCTAAAGTTAGATCTTCTTTACAATATCTATTAACATCCCTAGTGCGTTGTCACATTCAACGTTAGCAGTTCTTAATTCACTTCCTAGCTTGATTAGTACACTGTCATGACTACTGCTTAATGACAGTTCTACATCTTCACCAGTGACGATTTGTAGAAGTTCTGTAAGCACTGGTAACATTGCTTTCTTTCTCTCTAGATCTGACAAGTGAGTGTATTTATTCATTCCTCATTTCCTCAGTTTTCTGTCTTTCTCTTTCAAAGTAATTGTTCACACCTTGTTTTAAGATGTTTACATCTGATTCAATTAAAATTACCTTTTTCTCTTTTTCATATCTTGCACGAATATCTTTGATAATAAACTCCTCAGCCTGCTTACATGTTGGGAAGACATCATAGATATTTTTAAATCCACCATTGTCATAAAAATAAACAACATTACCTGCTAAAAAGTACTGCTTACTCAAAAAATGAATACGACCGTTCTTAAAAACTTGTAGTTGATTATCTTCAGGACTCCAGACAAAATATTTTTCTGTAGGTACAGAGCTCTTTAAAAATCTTTTTAAGCGGTTTTGTAAAGATAAAGATGATTTGCATAGATACAGATAAGCTCTTTTAGCTACAAGTTCTCTTAAAGCATTTCCAAAGTCTTTGAGCTTCTTATACTTTTCAAGATCAATATCTACAAGATCAATTAGACTTTCTGTATCATAGAAAGACATCAAATCAGAATGCTCATAGCTTACAAGAGAATTTCTATCTTTAAAGTAACGTTCTTGAAGTTCTTTCATCTGTGCTGTATAGAATTTGAGAATATCCAGAACAAGACCGTTGGACATTTCGTCAAATTTAATCTTCTGTGGTGCAAAAAATCTCATGTTTAATACCTTTATTCTGTCTGTTCTTTAGAATTCTTTCTTTTTAGTCTGAAATACTCTCTTCTGGATCTTTGTGTTTTTGATTTAATTCTCTTTCTCATTTAGTTCTCTTTATGATTAGAAGGTTTTGTTAATGATTGATCAGTAAAACAAACCATATATATGCATTTATCAAAACTGTAATAAGTAATACTTTTTTAAGATCTGTTTTTTTATTTGCTTTATCAAGTCTGTTAGCTAATCTGTTAAATAAGAAATAAACAGCATAAACACTAACGAAGAATACGTAAAACAGAAGTGCAGCACAAATTGAAAGTGCTAAAAAGAACTGTGCCGGTGTATGGCTTGAGTAAAGTTCATATAGTTCTTTCATAGTAAATCCTAAATTCTGTTATCAAGCATTTTCAGTTGCAGACTTAACTGTTCTGTTGCAGCTTCTGCTTCCATTAAAGCTGACTGTAATCTTGCCTTTTTACTTAGAGTTTTTTCATAGACGGTTCTTTTATCTACAGATATATCAGTAGAGCATTTAACAAGTTTCTTTAAAGCCTGTAATGAACTGATAGCATGGCCGATGTAAGCTAAACTTTCTCTTTTGTTGTAAATACCAAAATCAGCTTCATCTTTTACAGCGTGGACAAGAGTATTAACAGCTTTATAGGTCTGATTTAGCTCACTTTTAATCTCAGCTGTAACTTTAAGTCTTTTAACCTCTGTGTTAATCATCATAAACACTCCTACAAGACTTGGTGGTTACTCTAGGTTCTGATTTAAGCTGTCTATCATATCCATACTTACAGAGAGTAAGTATTCATAGGTGCTGCTTAATGCTTCATTCTGATAAATTTCGATTTCTTTACGTGTCTTGTGGCACTTACGCATAGCTTCTGAAACATAAGAAACGATAGAAAATGCATTACCGTTAACACCAATAAGTGAATACATAGCGACCTTCCTTTGTTATTGTTTATTTATAGATACTATTATATCACTTTATGTAATATAATTACAATAAAACATATTTTTATTAAAGATATAAATAAAAAAAATCCCCAGTCCGAAGACTGAGGATAAACGTCGCTTGCATATTATTATTTTGGAGAATTTGTTTACAAGAAAGGCAATGAGATTTCTTCGTTCAATATAAGTTCAATAGCTCCGTTTCTACCTCTTTTGATGATGCTCCTGATTTCCTCATTTTTGAAAAATGAATATGCATAGAGATTTAAGCTGCCTCGTCCAAACAGTACACCAATTCTTAGTTTTGACTCTGGGGCTACTATGACAATTTCACGGTGAAAATCAGGTAACTCATTTACTGACATGGTAGCTAAGAGATTTTCTACATAATTTTTAACTTTCAAATTTTTCATGTGACGCTCTATTTAATGTCGATTACTACAATAGGTCGCATCATCTCCCCTGAGGTGTCAGCTTTGACAATCTTGTAGCTTATGAATTTTTTAGAAATTGGGGAAGCTAAATATCTGCATAAATAACTTCTTAATTCTTCTTCAGTTGAGCCTCTTTCGATTTCCTCACAGCTAGGAGTATCGAAGTGTGGCTGATATTCCAAGCCATACAATATCCAGTCAAAATAAATTTTCTTAACCTTAATATTGTTGTAATTTCTTAAATAACCTTTAGCATTCATTAACTCTTTCTGTTTTCTTTTAGCACTCTTTTCATCGTTATATTCACCGATGAGCTCTTCTCCATACTTTTCATTCTCAGTACCGGCACCTGAAATGCTTTTTGTCACAGTAACTCTAAAGAAAAAATCATGTTTCAATTCCATAATAGCCTCTTTAAGGTGATATAAGGGGCTATATGCCCCTTTATATTTTTTAAACGTGATAATCAAACTGTTGCACCAGTTCAAAAGAGTTTTCTTCGTTTGGCTTTAAACAAGCGATAAACTCTCTTGTATTCATAACCTCGTTGTTATCAATAATGATTAAACAGCCATAATCCTCACCTGCAATCCTTTTAATCTCATACAGCTTTAAAGGATTTAACAGAGAAGTGTTTTTGCCATCTTGTAAAATTGCATTGAGTTCTTCCCTGATGTTATGTTCTTCTAATTCTCGAACTTCGTCTGTTTCCTGTGGGGTAAGTTTTAATACATGATTTTTATAGATACCCTTACCGTGTGTTAGAAATGTAAGATCGTCGTCTTCATAAAGCTCTTCTTGAGTGGCATAGTCTGCGCCACGATCTTTAATCATTTCAAAGATTTCATCTTCGTCGTAAGTAAATTCGCTGTCGCTGTTTACGGTCTTGAAAACTAATACAGATGAGTGCATTTTTATTCCCCTTTTTAAATACTAGATCTGTGACATTACTAAAATGAATGAGTGTTTTGCAAAATTGAAGTTACGGTTAATTCTCTTAATAAATTTCATTTGACGGTCTTTAATCTCTTCGGTAAGGCTTCTGGTTAAACAGTAATAACCGTCAGCTAATGCCTGCTCCATTGACTGTTTTACCTTACTCTCTACTTTGCATTCAGGATCACCGTAACAGCTTGTGCCGTTTAAGATATGCTGTAACTTTGTATCCAAATAAAACTCTAAAGCCTTAACAGGAAGTACTGAAACATAACCTTCAAGTTCAAGATTAGAATGGCTCTTAATTAAATCTCTACAGTTATCAATATTGATGTCTGAAAAATCTTTCTCTTCAGCTAAGAGTAAAAGAGTGATAAGTTCATCAGTGGTTAAAAAGTCAATCCACACAGTACTGCCTTTAACCTCGTAGTAGCCTTCCTTACCATCTCGTTTTTTAATTTCAAAACCCTGAGATACCTTTTTCTCTGAGATTTCATAATCAAGATCAAAATTGTATTTGTTCTCTAAAAAACAATCAGATCTCGAAAGAATGCAGGAGTAATTAAAGACATAATTTAAAAGTCTTGCTTTATCTTCAACGGTTAATGTTCTGTACTTAATTTTTAACTCTTCTAAAATCTCATTAGTTTCCATTCTTAAAAACCTCGTCATTAAAACCTTTTTTGTTGATAATGCTTTTCCATACTTTTACAAGTTTTACCGCCTGCTCTTCCGTGATAGTGTTATCTTCAATACATTTATTAAAGGCTTCCTCCAAGTAGTCAAGAGTAGGCTTCATAACCTTCTCTAAGTCCTTTTTAGTGTTCAGGTAATCAAAGAGATAACACAACAGAAAGCCTGCTAGAAACAAAGCGCAATGGATTAAATTATCTGACATTATTAAGCTCTCCTCGTTTTTTACGATGATAATATTATATCACTTATTGTAATATTTTTAAAGAAATATTATCAAATATCTATTTTTATCTAAAATATGTTTATTTATTCAGACATAAAAAAGCCCACTCAAGAAAGATCTAAAGTGGGCACGAACATTTTTATGTAGAATTCAAAGAATTACTTCGCTATCAACTTCTATTTAGTTTCCCTGATAGCATAGGAAACATATACGTTAGATGTAATTCTTAACTTCTCAGGTACGTACTGAGAATAGCCGTTTTCAGCACCGTCTACTTTTAGTGACATAATACGAGCTTCGTTTACTGGCATTGGTCTTTGTGTGGCGTCATAGTCTGCTGTTCCGTAGCTGATTGATAAAGGTACACTGTCAAGTTCAGCACTAAAGCCCTGTGCTAATCTTCTCGCTTTTTCAATGGCATCTGCAACGGCTAGACTGTCAGCTTCCTTTTGTGCTGCATCTTTGTTTAAAAGATCATAGGTAATACCATTTACTCTGCTGATCCCAGCTTTATCCAGTGCGTTAGAGGTAATTTCTCCAATTAAATTGAAGTCCTTTACTCTTACGGTTACAGTTCTTGATGCTTCAAAACCAGCAAATTCCTGTTTCTGTTCTTTGCGGTTGTAATCGTATTTAGGACGAACGTTAACAGAGCCTGAAGTTACAGCATCATCATCTTTAACTACGGTTGAAACAAAAGATGTTAAAAGTTTTACCTGATCATTGACCTTACTTTCTGCAACTGATGCCTCTCTGTTTTCTGCAAAAGCTGTAAAACTCAGGTATGCAACGTCAGGAGTCTTATCTACATAGCTCATACCTACAACATTGATTTCACCATCGTATTTATGGTTCTTGTCTTTGCAAGTACAGCTAACAGCACCATTGTTGTCATAATTGATTGAACACTGCTCTGCAAGAACTGAATTACCAAACATAATTCCAGCTACGGCTGTAGCAATCAGAAGTTTTGTTTTGAGCATAGATTTAGGATCCTTTACATTGTTATTTATAAATTTTGCAATTCTTTTAAAAGACGTTTTTTCTCTGTTTTAGTGTATAAGTCATCATCATCAAATACTGTGTTAATTACATCTTCTAGCATACCCTTTGTGTATTCAAACCATAAAGCACCTAAAGAAGAATCTTCAATGTATTCCATGATGTAGATTTCAGCATCGGCACAGGTATCGAAGACCTTTAAAATATTCTTGGCACCAGAGTACTGGTCATATTCCCAAACAATATTACCTTCAAGTTCAAATCTTGGTCTTACCCCCAATCTAGTTGTGTACTCAGGCTCAAGATAGCTGTTTAAATCTTCAGCAGTGATTTTTAATACTTCATTGAAGTCATCATCATGGTGTAAGTAATATAGTTCTGCTGTAGGCTCTGAACATTCCAGGACGAGCTTACTCTGTAGGGACTCATCTGCATCTTTTAAATACAGATACAGGTTGTTTTCAATCTCAGACTTGATGTTTTCATCTAGATTTTTAGGTGAGACGCCTAAATAAAATTCAGGATTATCATCTGTGATTGACAGAAGATCGTAAGTGTTAGTGTTGTATTGATCTCGTGGATCTAAACCGTCAGGACTGTTATTTAGATCATTGTGACCTACAGTCTTCAGGTAAAAGTTTATGAGCTCTATTGCTAGATCTTCAGGAAACTTATCTAAGTTAATTTGTTTCTTTGGATAATATTTCATCTGTTCCTCACCTATTTTATAGAACATAATAACGGGTACAATCTTCACCTACCCTATCGTCATGGGGTTAGTTTGGACTCTTTTTAGCAATCTCCATAAATAGCTGAGTTGGCAGCTTGTGGCTGCAGCTTTTCTCTGAGTTTTACTAATGACATATCGATTTCAATGTCACGAGCCTTGTCATTGTCTAAATCGAAGACTCTTACAATAGTCTTGTTATCTTGATGTAAGAACTCAATTTTGTTTCTGTCAGGAAAATCTAGTGCTGAATGATCTAAATGTCTCTTTTCAATGAGCTCTGCAATCTCTTTATCTTCAGGAACAATACAGATACAGCCAAATAAAGCTGTAGACCATAAGGTAGTAATGTTCTCAAGACTGACTTTTTGTGTTTCTAACTTCTTTAAGATTTTTAATCTTAACTGTTCATCTCGTGATTCAAAGTCAAGTACACCAATTTTTACCGGCTTATCTAAAGTCGTAGTAAAGAAACCGGTTAAAACGCAATCTCGGTATTTTTTCTCTTCAGCTGTTAACTGATGAGTGTTCTTTTGGTATGGTATTTTCTTCATGCTTGCTAAAAAAGCATTGAATGCCTTGAGTTGCTCTTCAGACTTAATTAAGTGGGTAAGTCTTGCCGGATCTAAAATCAGATATTTCATATTATTTCCTTATGATTTGTGGTTGAATAATGTTGATGGTCTTGGAGTTACTTTGAATTTTTCAAAGTATCTGCTGCTGTCAAAATACACGCAGTACTGTCTTCCTAGAAGGTCTTTAAAAGTCTTTAGTGTAGTTCCCTCAAAGGCACTCTTTGCTAATCCTTGCAGGATAAAAGCTCGTCCTGTCATAACTTCTAAAGTTTTAAAATCTATCTGCTGTTCTTTTTCATTTTCAGGCATTAAAGTTAAGTCGGTAAAACGAGTGCACAGTTCTATAGATGCTGTATCTGAAACGTCAACACCTACTTCATTTTTGAGATAATAAAGATCAACATCAGATAAAAACATCTTTAACTCCTGTAAATGAAAATTTTCTTGCTTGATTACTGTAAGTCTTCGGGTAAGCCGATACCTTTAAAGTCTCTATCGCCTGCTTTTAAATGCTCTAGCTCTACTTCACAAGCTTTCTTATATAAGGGGTGTGCTTTTTCCTTCTCTTGGCAGGCAGGACAAATAAGCTGTGTATTGAAACGGCTCATTTTAAATTCATTGGTAATCGCACCACAACGATGGCAGTAACCTTTAAAATCGCTAAAAGACATAGTTAGTTCTCCTTTCTATTTAAGATGATAATATTATATCACAATAAGTAATATTTTTAAAATAGATTTTATGAGAGTTTATATTTTTAATAAAAATGCGATTTTAAATAAAAAAAAGACCCTACAGTTCAACTCTGTAGGATCTTTTATTCTCTGTTTTATCAACCTTATCTAGCAAAATGCATTCTAAACAAAAATATACTTTTTGAAAAGATATTTATAATATAAATATAAAATAATAAAAAAGCCTCATATACAAGGATATATATGAGGCATAAGTTCCTTACTCAAAATGTCTAGCACAAAAGTTGTGATAAACAAATATTATTTTACTCGAATTTACTTAGAGTTTAAATTGAGTAAAGGTAAAACACTTCCTCCGTTGCCGTTGGAAGTTACTACAGTCTGAGGAACGGTACCATTCCACTTCTCAGCAATATTTAGTTGAACTAGCTCAGGGTTTGCTTTTAATGCCTCAGCTTTTAACTTAATTGCGTCAGACTCTGCTTTAGCTCTTACTGAAATCTGATATGCCTCAGCGTCAGCTTTGAGCTTGGTTGCCTTGTTAGCAGCTTCAGCTCTTGCTACCTGCTGCTGTGACTCAATCTCTATACGTTTTAATTCGTTACGTGCTTTCTCAATTTCCTGCTTTTTCTGAGCGGTCTGTTCAATGACACTCTCATAAGACTTGGAGAAGTTGATGTCCACTATCTGTACTGAAATCAGGTTAATTGGATACTTTTGTAACTGTTCTTTAATTTTCTGCTCTAAAGCAGTATCTAACTTGGCTCTGTCCTGCACAATGGTTTGAGCTGTAAACTGACCGAACAGTGCCTTTGAAGTTTGCTGAATGGTTGGAGATACTACAGTTTCAAATACAGAATTGTCATCTGATGTGCCGAAGTGACGGTAAACATCTTCAATACGTGTTGGATCATAGTTCCATGTAATTGAGATGGCATAAGACTCAATAATCTGCTGATCATTAGAATATGCAGACAGTACCTGCTCGTCACCACCTTTTATAGCGCCGAATACAGATTTTTGGACTCTTACAGAGTAACGCTTAACAGACTGCACAAAAGGTATCTTAAAGTGTAAGCCTGCGTCCCATGTAGAAGAAATCTCACCGAAGTTGGTTACTACAGCCTTTTCGCCCTGATCTACAATGTAGACGTTCTTAAAAATGAAGAAAGCAGCAATGAACACTGCACCTGCTACAATTAAAACTTTCTTGGCATGTGCACTGTCAATGTCTTTCATTTTCTTCTTGTCTAATTTTTCTTCAAAATCAAATTTCATGTTTTCTTTCCCTTAATCTCTAGTCATGCAATCTAAAAAGCTTCGATATTCAAGATATCCAGTTTCCTTAATAGCCTCTAGGCAATCTTGTGTGCTTTCCATTACTTTGTTGCTATTGACATCGTGCCATTTTTCTTTACCAAATGGTGCATCTGGATAGATTGCAAATAATGGTGCAAAATTAACCCTGAATGCACACTGATTTACATAATTGCAAAAAGCATACAAAGTGAGCTTTTGAACTTCTTCTTTTTTTAAACGTTTAAAAGTGATTAAGCCTTTATTAGTAATTGCGTAAGGAGGATTAGAAATGTTAATTTCCTTACCACCACTAAAAAGCGTATATTTCCTAAAACGGATCTCTTTTAAGGCACCTTGTGTACACAACGCTTCAAATGCTCTGATACATTCTTCAAAAGTATTTCTGGTGATTACCACTGTCAGATAGTCATGTTCAAGTGGAGACTCTGCAACATCAGTACAAAGTACAGTTACAATGTTGTAATCAAAGCTTCCATCATGGTTAGGCTTACTTTTATCAATAGTGAATGTTTCAGTAAATGAGCCATCTCGATCTACATTGAAATCGCTATGAACTCTGAAAATTCTAGTTGTCATTACTATTTCTCCATTTATAAACATCACCACACTTGTAAGTTAATCAAGATCAGAAATATCCACGTGGTTGCAATTTTTCCATTTATAAACATCACCTCGCTTGTAAGAGTCATCTTTAAAGCCTAAGTAGCCATTTTCTTTACCTTTAATAGCGTTGATTTCTAACATCACATCAAGATAGTCCTCGTCATGATAAAATGGAACTCCTGCCTTTCTTAAAACCCACTCATTTTCCAGTTGATCGTAGTCAAAAATAGGCTCTAAATCATGAAGAATGCAGTGATTGTTGGAGTACTCACATAGCTCATCAAGACTTAAACTGGTATCAGGATTTATATCAATGAGTCTTTCTTTTGAAAGATCATCGAACTTATGTTCTGAATAGAGTGTTCCTTTATTAACGTCCTGAGCAAACAGACATTCAAGTCCGCCACTCATAACGGTAACTTTGCCAATGTTCTGCCCCTCAAATATTCCATCTGTGCACTGTCCCTGAATTTCCTCGAAACATTCCTGTGTGGTATTTCTCGAAATCATTACGGTCACATACGCATGAGAGTTGTTAACGTCCGCACATAAAACATTGATTAAGCGTAAATCAAAGCATCCATCTTGGTTGTAATCACTAAAATTATCTGTGTAGCTATTACGGAAGCTCTCATTTATCCTAAGTGCAGAAGCGTCAGAGTAAATTTCTTTACACTTTCTGTCAGGTTCAAAATATTTATATCTTGGCAGTCCATAGACTTTAAACACCCTTGTTACCATAAATTCATTCCTTAAATTTTTTAAGTTCCTTTCTCAATTCTTCATTTTCTACAGTGAGCTCATCAACTTTACGCTGTAAACTTTCAACAAGTCTTTGGGTGACGGTCCTGTAGTTTTCATAACTTACATTGAACTCTTTATTGAGCATTTCAATTTGCTCTAATGGGGTTAGTTTGGACAGGTCAAAAAGCATATTTTTCTCGTCACGCTCTTTGATTTCCTTTAAAAACTTGTAAACTGTAGTAAAGGAACCTTCGCCTAGTTCGTCCATAACTCTCTGATTGGTGATTTTTACACCTTGATCTTTTAACTTTAAATAAACTTCAAGTACCCTCTGATAAGTAACCTTAACTCTCATACGTTCTCCTTATAGATATGAAATAAATTGCACTGTCACATAAGTTATCCTAAATTTATCACGAATTAAACAGATAAGTCCGCACCTTTGAGCACGGACTTTTATATTTAAACTCCTTAAATTAAGCTGTTAGTGGATCATTAACGAACTCTAAGAAACCCTGATGTGGCTCCTGTTCAGAATTGGTATCATTTTCAGGCATTACTGCTTTTGATGCTTTTTTTGTAGTCTTTCTTGTTTTCTTAACTTTGACAATTTCAGTAACAGCGGGCTCTATCTTAACAGTGTCAGTAATTACTACAGGATCAGCAATTTTGCTTTTTCTTACGTAATTATTACCGAAAATATCTTTTGCCAGTCTGTCGATGTAGTCATACTCTACCTTAACAAGTCTTGAACTAAAGCCCATTTCTACTGCGTCATAGATTGAAATATCTATGGTTGCAAACAGATGAGCAATACGTAACAGTGTACGTGTAGAGAATGGAGTGCTAATTCCTACAGTTTCAGCACCGTCACTTACTTTTCTAATCTGTGATGCAAGCTCACATAAGTGCTTTACTTCAAGCTCTGTCAGATTAGGATTTGCCTTTTTAAGGATAGAAATCTCATTTTCTTGTGAGGTATAGGTGCACTCAATGAAACGCCAACGATCTAAGAATGCTTTGTTTAAAATTCTTGCACCATTATAAAAGCCGGTTTCGTCTCCGTTGCCATTGGTGTTACCAGTAGCAATTACTCTGAAATTCTTATGAGGTTTAATAACTTCGCCTTTATTTTGTACAATTACTAAAGGCTTGCCCTCCAAAACATCATTTAAAGCTGATAATTCACCGGCACCAATCATATCAATCTCATTGATCAAGAGAATTTCACCTTTTAGCATTGCGTTAGTTAATGCACCATACTCAAAGGATAGTGAGCCGTTCTTTAATACTGGGTGACCGATTAAGTCCTGAATTTCAGTCTTGTTTGAAACGGTGATTGACTGTACAGGATAATTCAAACGTGATGCAATCTGTAAAATTAAAGAAGTCTTACCACAACCAGAAGCACCTGATAAGAACAGGCAATCATGGCTAGGATCAGCTAAGAATAACAGTACCTGATTTAAAATCTTTTCGTCAAAGACATAGTTTGAATTTAGTTCTGGTACAAATAAAGGATCAGTGTGTTCAGGTAATGCCATTGCATTTAAGAAGATCTTGTTTACGTTAAAAGTCTTGCATAAATCAGCGTTAGATAAAATTGAAGTAGTCATATCTTTGTTTCCTTGTAAATCAAATACTATTAAGAACGTTCCCCTTTGTTCTTAACATGATAATATTATATCATAAATAATAGTAAATTAAAACAAAAATATTACATTTTGTGATATTTTTTATAGATAAAAATACACAATTTTATATAAAAGCTTTATCTAAAATAAATATAAAAAAAGCCCCTCAATTGAGGGGCAATAATCAAAGATACAAGGATGATATTTTTATATCATGCTACATTCTGAAATGCGAACTGTTTTTTGAAAAGTTCTGTAAAGGCTCTGTTTAGTTCAGAAGCATCTTTAAGTACGGTTACATTTTCAGGGTGCTTTTCAAACAGTTTTGAAATCAATTCAGAACGAATAGAAATGCCGTAGACTTCCACTCCGTTTTGCTCCAAAGCATTCATTGCTGTTAGTACATTTGTTACACTATCTGGCATTCCGTCAGTGATAATGAAGATCATGTTTCGGTTACAATTAACCTTTTTTAAATCTTCTAAGGCTTTATATAAACATTGAGCAAGTGGAGTGCTTCCACGTGGTTTCTGATCGAAAAATGGAGCAAATTTGCTAGCTCTCTCTCCAAACTTCAAAGCTGTTTCGTATTCAGTGCAATCGCCTGGGAAATAGTGAACAGCATTCTCAATACCATCTATACCCTCCAAAGCTAAGGCGATATTTAAAGCACATACATTAGCTTCATGTGCACGTGTTTGCTCTAAGCCGTCTTTTGTAAGCATTGAGCTAGATACATCAACTAGGATTTGTACAGAGGTAGAAAAGCCCTCATTTACAGTCTTTTTATCAAAAATCCTGTATTCGCCCATGTTGATATTCTGTGCTTTGTAAATATTGAGTTTGCGACCCTGATAGCTTCCGCCATTGAAGAAATCAACATAAGCATTTACCTTGTTTCTAATCATGCTTCGTAATGCAAAATTCTGATTTGCAAATTTGATAAAGTCATCACGTCCTGAAGTAGGTCTTGCATCAACAAACAGACCAAAGTCGTCACGTGATGATGAACTTTGACCTTCACCGTTCTCTTCCATGATCTGCTCACAAGTTTTTACTACGGTTGCACGATTACCAAGGTTTCTGCTTGCAAGATTAATCATTCTTGCTAACTGTTTAACTAACTCTTTTTGTTTAGGATCAGATTTACAGTCAAACTCGCTACTCTCTTCTAATTTTTGGACTAAGTTCTGTTCGCTACTTAGAGTTTTAAGGTGTAATTTCTGATTATCCTTACCAAAGTCAAAATCATATATGTAGTCAAGGATTTTTTTTACAATACTTCCAACGTCCTTAGTGCTTTTTGCCTGTGCTGTGCTTGCTGTTAATTTTGCAATCTGATTTAGATATTTAAAGTGTCTGCTCTTAATCTCGTGAAAAAATACAACAGCGTATGAACGTGCAAAATCGAACTTTTGACACTTGGTGTAACCGTAAAAATGAATAAAATTCAAAATTAAATAAAGTAAAGGAGCTTTCTTTAATTCATTAGGTTCTAACAGTGTTTTAAGATCATCTTTTTGACTTTCTAACAATAGCTGTAAGTTCTCATACACACCGATAAAATCATGTGAGATTAAAGTTTCAATACGATGATCTTCTAAGATGTTTAACAGCTCTTTCTTTAAGAAAATTTCCTCACTACCATTTAGAAATTCTTTAAGATATGCAAAGTTTGTGTATTTAACATGTGCACTTTCATGTGCTAAATAGCCATAAGCTAAACGACCTTTTAAAGGATCAGTAATATCCATTCTTGGAATAGTGATAGTCTTACCGTTAGTGTATGCAGTTGTGCCTTGCATACGAACCTTAATACCGAATGCGTCAGCATAGTTCTTAATGAGTAAAGGCATTGGAGTATTTTTAAGATTTAGCATAATCATAACCTCGTTGTATCTTTGTATGATAATATTATATCATAATATGATATTTTAATACAACGATTTTTTGTATTATTTTTTATGATTATGTAATGTATAAATGGCTTTATAATAAGGTTTATTGTGAGATTTTTAGATTTTTACAAGGTAACATTAAAAGGAATTTTAATATCATTATATGATAATATTACGGTGTATCATGAACACCGCATGTACAACGAGAAAATTCACACCAGCACATATAAAGACCATCAGGCATTTTCTTATAGAATGAATAAGTTACGCCATCTTCATCGTTTAACAGTTTTCGTTCAAAACTGTTGCCTAGAATAAATCTTGTCACAGGATAATTATCTAAATTGATACCGGTGTATTTCTGCAATAACCCGCTATCCTGAAGATAACGTGTGCCACATAGAGTACCGACGATTATTGCAGTGTAACCTGTAAGTTTGACAAATCTGCGTATGACTGGTGACATAATTTTACAAAGTAATGATAATAGTTAGTTGGAGCTTATAATGAGGAAAGATCCATGCAACAATCTTTATTGTTTGCTCTCTGTAATTCATCTTCGAGCTTAAGAGATCTTAAAATATTCTTTTCTGTCTTTGTGAAGTCTTTTTTAGTTCTTAAAATAAGATAGGTATCACTTACAGGAACAACTTTTAGTGTATGTGCTTCAATTTTTAAGCGACTATAAACCATAAATGGTTCATTATATCTACGTTCTAAATATACTTGTTTATCGCCAACAAACTCTTTTACTTCTTCAAGTTGTTTAATAAGTTCACTAATTTTCATCTTCTTTCCTTTTTTAATTCATCTGTGATTTTTGTTCCTCTTTAATTTCTTCTACATTTGTTTTTTACTTTCTTAGATAAAATTTAACTACATTTTAATTTTCTTGTTTTGATTATGTTCTTTTATCACTAAATATAAATAAAGAGGCAACAGCAAAATAATTGGCAGATCTATAAATAGAACGAAATAATCAAATTTTCGTTCAGTAAAAAAACGACAAATATCTGTAAGAACAAGACTTATAGGGAGTAAGATTTCAAAAAACTTCATTCTAAAATGCCTAAATATCCGGAAACTTTTACTTTTTTACTTCGTCTGTGATTTACTTAAATTGTGATTTTTGTTCTTTTTTAATTTCTTCTATAATTTTTCTGATTTGCTTTTTAAGTTTTAATTCCAAATATATAGTGTAGAACAAACCCAAAATGGAAAGTATTGTTGCTACATTAAGGCAATTAAAAAAAATTTTTGGTAGTCCAATATCTCCACAAAAAAGACCAAACGCACTGCCTGATAAAGCAAATGCAAAAAGGTAGTTGTGTATTACTATCAGATCCATATCTTTGCGAATTAGAGGTTTAAATCTTCTGTAATATTTGTTACTGATATGTGCGTAATTTTTAACTTTCATAATCACCCCCTATTTTAAAATTTCAATCTTTTGACGTTGGTTTTTCTCAAATTCCTTTCTTATGGTTTCACTTTTCTTTATAAGAAATAGTCCTATATAGACAACTACAAATGCGGCACTATTGAGTACTGATGGAAAATACTTAAGACTCAGAATAAACAGAATAAATCCTACAAAATATAGAAATATTGCTACATTGTTTAGCGCACAATATTTTTTTTTAACTTCTTCTCTGGATAATTGTTCGTTCATAGTTATTCCTTAACAAAATTGATTAGAGCTTTGATAATAGAAAAAAACGTAATTCAAAATAAAAGGTAATAAAAAGTAAAATCTTGTTCTCCTATCATATTTTGGTAATTATTCAGAACCTCTAAGAGATCCTGAATAGTTACTGATTACTAAAAGAATCCTATGTCACTTATCTTTTGACCTATCATTTACTTTATAAGGTTTTACGTTCTTTCGGTACTCTATAGCCCAATAATTTAATATTAGGAATAACAGTATTACTATACTTAATAAAATTTTTATACCAAAATCTGGTAATGAAATAAAACCCAATTTGTCAATGACGGAAATAAGTACTACAACGGCAAGAATATAAATGAATACTATTGATTTTTTTGAAATAAGTTTAGATTTTTTTTCTTTAGCTCTGTTAAATTCTGGCTCTGTCATTTTGTTGCTCCTTCTGTTATGCAATTTAGCTCTGTTAAATTCTGGATCTGTCATTTTGCTGCTCCTTCTGTTATGCAAGTTACTTAACCAGTGATTTTTGTTGTTCCTTTATTTCATTTATCATCTTTTTATAAAACCTTTTGATCATCAACCTTTTGTATGTGGCTTCTGCAATTGTGATAACTCCCAATCCGGCATTTAGAAGATAAATATGTTGAAAATTTTCAGATAAAGTAATTACGTTCAAATGAACTGCAAGAATTGGAATAATGCCGACCACAAGAAAAGTAATGCCTAAGCCGTATAATGCTATATTAGAAAAGCTCATTTTAAGATGAGGTTTCACTAATTTACGATAAACCTCAGGTGTTACTTTTATGTTGTGTTTTTGTGCTGCCAAAACAAGTGTATTTAGCAGTTCTTTTCTAGTTTTTCTCTTTTTCTGTAAGAATTTTGTGTCTTTTAAATTTTCAGTCTTCGGAAGTCGCTTTATCCCATATATATTTCTTAAGTTTTTAGATTTTTTAAAAAGGAAATAACCTATACCTATAAGTACAAATCCAGCTCCAGAGTGTAATATTGAAAGAAGTAGATTATCCGTCCATGCGGGAATACCTACTATACCTCCCATTAAAATTAGGCAAAGTGATAAATTGTTTAGCATTTGACATTTTCTTTTAACTTCTTCTCTGGATAATTGTTCGTTCATAGTTATTCCTTAACAAAATTGATTTTACTTAAACAATGATTTGCGTTCTTCATCAATTTCTTTTTCAAGTTTCTTTGCTTGATCTGCTAGTTTAAATTTCAGAATTACAAGGAAGAACAAAGCTAGAACTAAAATTATCGATAGTGTAGGAAGATAATTTTTTATAATTTGTGGCAGTTCAATTACTCCATTTGCATCTAATATACCTATAACAGAAACACAAATAGTAAATGCAACTAAACTAAACGAAATACTTTTCAGCCTTAAATCTTTGCGTATAAACGGTTTAATTCTTTGCCAGTCTTTGTTATCAAATCTTTGCATTTTTTTATTATCCATAGTGTTTCCTTAACTAAATTAAACAATAAGCAATTTTACTTATAAATAGGCACAAATTAGTATCTTCGAGGGGGTTATGTTGGCTGAATTTATAATGTGATGTTATGAGAATTGAGATTTTGAGAAAGAGTACATAAGGGTCGTCACTGAATTTACAGTAACGACTCTATTTTGTTAAAGAGGCTCTTTGATAACAAAACGTGTTAATCTCCTTAACATAAATTAAGCTGCTACAGCCAATAACTTCGACTGTAGCAACGGAACTATTCACTAATTCTCCGACTTAAACGCTTCAAAATTCTTTGTACTTGTCCTTTCTGAAATCTTGAAGGAATTTGAAAGACAAAACGAAGTGCGTTTGCTCTTGAGAAATTTTCAGGATCAATTCTGTATCCATGCTCAGATACATACATTAACTTCCATAAAATTAGTTCGATTTTAGTATTCAGAAAAATATGCACCGTTACATACGCAGGCATTACAATGAATACCAGAGCACAAAACATTGGCTCACCGATGTAGCAGCTTAGTACTGAAAAGCCTAAAACAACACAGAGCAAATAAGACTTGATGTTCTCAATCCGCTGACGTTGCTCATTTAGATCTGCTAGCCGGTTCTGGATTTCTTTTGTATTTAACTTTTTCATTTTTAATCTCCCAGTAATGAAAAAATATTGATACCAAGGAGTAATGAAAGATCCTCTGAGGGCTCCTTCATGACTCCCTCAGGGAAATTGAGCGTTGCCTTAACATGGGGTAATCTTATGGTTTAAGTTATTTTTCTAAAAAATTTAATAGTCTTACCCTTTCAATTCTGGTTAATGTTCCAAAGTAATAAATAGACCGCAGTTCATAAGGAACTTTAATCAGATCTTTTACACGGTAAAATCTTTGCGCCATGACCTCATCGACGTGTTTTGTGATAGTTTGTACATCTAACCTCTTAAACAGCTCACAGAGGTCGTTATAGTTTGTTTCAGGACTATCTTTGAATGCAGGCAGTTTGTCATAGTGCTCGTTAAGAATTTTTAGATATTCAGCCTTTCTTAAGCTCCTGAAGATTTCTCTTTTATCAAGCAGATCGTAACGCTCTACAGGTTCACGTTCCTTAAAAAGAGATCCATTTCTATCAATGACATACAGTCCTAATTGAGTGTCTCCAAAACGTTCTTTTGCTTTCTTAAAGAGTTTTTCCCCAGTAACTAAAGAGACCTTCCTAAACACTTTGTAGTAATCTGGTAACTGTGAAGCTAAACGGTCAAAAGAATCGCATTCAGACTTTATCTCTAAGACCTCACTTGTTTTGCCCTTTTCAGTCACAATCAAATCTGTGATGGACGCTGCTACCGGCATTTCATTCTGTATGCTCGGATAAGTGCCGTTCTTAATCTTGTCGTCTGTTACAAAGTGATTAAAAATCGTATTCTTAAAAAAGAACTCATTCTGGTGGGACTTTTTTAACAGAGAGTAAACATACTGGATAGCAGCAAGATTGCTGTTTGGTACATATCCTGCGGGTGCTATCTTCTTAAATCTTTCGATATCAAGTATGGACTCAGATAGAGTGTAAACCGTCTCCTGCAAGAACTTCTTACAGAAGAACGTATCCAGTGTGAAAGTATGAGTTGCGGTTCTCATAATTTAATATCTGTGATGAGGATCTAAGATCATACCTATCACAATCAGAATAAAAGATATTCCGGTAAGTATAAGTGTTGGTATTCTAAAAGGCTCTGCCATTGCGTAATTATCAGATAAATTTAAGTTAAAAATATGTATCGATAAAAGCATGGCAATTGAAAGAAAGATATAGCCCAAAATCTTTATAAATATATGCAAATTAGTCATTGTTTAAAATCCATCAAAAAATAAAGCAGGTGTAACTTTAAAATAATTTGCAATATCAAGTAACAAAGTCAAAGAAATTTCAGGTTTTGTAGCAGACTCAATCTTCTTAAGCTCTTTAAGTGGAACATCAAGAGCTAAAGACAGAGCTTCAAGTGATACTTTTCTTAACTGTCTTAACAAGGTTATATTCTGAGAAATCTGTCTCATTTCCATATTTCGTTCAAGACTGCGACTGTCATTTTCTAAGATCATTCATTTGCCTCTTATTTACTTGAGTTTTAAATTCTTGGCAATGCTGTAACTTACATCACCGTCTTTTGAGATATTCTCTTTAATTAAGGTTCTTTCATAGGCATGATCGACTACTACGTTCTCTTCTAAACCAGTTACTTTGTAGCAGCAGGTATAGACTTTGAACTTTGGATTAAAATGATCTAAGAAGATCACATACAGCTCATTGTTAATCTCGACAATATTTACATTAGCCTTTGGATCCCAGAAACGATAACGTTTTTTTTTCATTTGTGTTTTATTCCTCTGAAGTAATGGATAACAGTAATTCTTCTAACATCTCGGCTTTTAACTGATAATTGTCAGCAAAGAAGTCGATCCATGACAGACATTCTTGTAATGAAAGAGTAACGTCAGTAAAACCTCTTTTTTTTCTTAAAAGCAGTAAAGGCTCGAAGATCTCATCGCTGTTTCTTAACTCTTCCTTTCCAGTCATGAGCCAAAGTGCATTTAATAGTGTTTCTTTGTCTGTAAAAGACGTGATGTATTCAGACTCAATAATCAGATAATAGCGTCTGTTCATAACACTTCCTTTTATGCGTAGTCTTTGACTGCATACGAAATTTTCATTTGTTTTTCAGTAATAGGTGCGTTAAACCATGTATTCTCAATTGTCTTACAGCGTGATAGAGCTACATACAGCTGACCTGCTGCAAAGATACCAGATACATCAATATTTACGCTGTCATAGGTTTGCCCCTGAGATTTGTGAATGGTAATGGCATAAGCAAGTTTTAATGGAATTTGCGTATAACTTGCTACTTCCTTAGCTTCAGTCTTGCACTCTTTACCCTCGCCTGTTACCTCATACTCGACAATAGACCATTTGTTATTTTCAATTAACACTCTCTGTCCACTGTCTAGTTCTACCCAAACACCACGATTATCTAAATCGTCAGGATTTTCAAAGCCTGTTACTGTGCCCATTGAGCCGTTTGAATACAAAAGTGCAGGATCATTAACTAAGATCATTACTCTTGCACCAACTTTTAATACCAACTCTTTTTCACAAACAAGATCAGAGTTTTTAATCTTGGTAACATCGCCTTTAAAGGTCATATCCAGTGCAACTTTTGGGTTCTTGATAGCATCTAACTTTTCACGATTGATCTTCTCAGCTGTAGCATTGGTAGCACATAGATTGATAGCTTTATCAATACGTTCTGTAGACTTGTGAGAATTGAGATAATCTAATGCGGCACTGTCATTCTTACGTATCTTATTTAACGCACTGGAAAAACTATCCTCTTTCTGACGCATTACTTCAGTTAGCTTGATAGTATGAATGTTAAAGTAGTCCCATGCCTTAGACATAAAAGCAAAGCCCTGAGAATTGCCCCATAACTGAGTAAATAAATTCTTTTCAGAGGAGGTAATCACTGGAGGTAACTGCATAAAATCTCCCACAAGAATTAACTGAATAGGCTCAGGTGTTGACTTCATGCGCTTGCGTCTTAAGTTCTCTTCAGCAATATAACGTGCTACATAGGTAAAAACGTCTTCTCGACACATTGAGATCTCATCAATAATGACGACATTGGTCTTGTGAAGTACTTCTGTTACTGCCTTGTTGTTTAAAGTAGGTTCATTAGGTGAAAGTAACTTCGTAGGAATTCTAAAGGTTCTGTGTAGTGTTGCACCTTTGACATTCTGAGCAGCCACGCCTGTAGGAGCTGTAATGATGATATTCTTACCCTTATTCTGCTTACAGAAAGCTCTGATTAAAAAGCTTTTGCCAGTACCAGCACCACCTGTTACAAAGACATTTCTGCCTGAGTTCATAAGGTCAAGTGCTCTACTCTGGTCCTCATTAAGAGTGCCAACACCATCAACAAAACTTCTGATAAAGTCAAACATACAACTCTCTACAATCTTATTTCTTATAAATTCTGATTAAGCCTTTTCAAGCACTGCGATTACAGTAGCTTTAAACTCTGTGATACTGTGTTCTTCAAGATCAGGTGAAACATCAATACAGCTTGTAACTTCAATCTTGTATCTGCGCACATAAAAGTCCTTGTACAGAACTAGAAATTGAGCTTCAGCACACTCAGCCACCTTATAAGTCCGTGAATAAGGATAAAAATCATTATCACGGCAAGGCTTTTCGTAGATTTCTGCTTTATAGCTAATACAGTCAGGCATTACCTTTACTTTAAGTTCATCTTCAAGACAGTTTAAAACTTGCTGTGGTAATAGATTTGCCTTTAAAGGAGTATTCATAGCTTACTTCCTGAAAACTTTATTTTGTATCATCAATGATATTATTATATCACAAATTGTAATAATTTTAAATAATTTATATTTTTATTAAAAATAGTTTATGATTAAATTGTTAAAAGTGTAATGGATTAGGGGCTATTTATGCCATTGTTATCATCTAAATATTTATTACTGGCTGTAGCTAGCTGTTTGCTTACTGCTACAGGCAGTGCTCATGCAAATTTTTCATTTTTCAGAAAGTCATTTAATGTAGAAGAGCTGATTCAAGAAAAGCAACGCAACTTCAAAACTGCTAAAAGAGACATGCATGTCATCTTTACGCATTTAAAGTCACCTAAGACTATTTATTGTGGCTGTGATATTAAGTTCTCGAAGCATTACTACTATCCTGATTTAGAAAGCTGCGGTTATCAAAATCACTCTCCTCGTAACCTTAATAGAGCTCATAGAATTGAAGCGGAACACATCATGCCTGCCTGGGAATTTGGTAAAGATCAAAGTTGCTGGACCAAACATCACGGCAGACAGAACTGTGAGAACACCTCTGACAGATTCAACATGATGGAATCAGATCTTCACAATCTTTATCCTGCCGTTGGTGAAATTAACGGGGACAGAAGTAATTATGCTTTTTCTGATGCGGTAAGGAATGCTCCAAGCTATGGTTTGTGTGATATGAAGATTGACAGAAAACGTCAGAGAGTTACTCCTCCTGAGCGTTCACGAGGTCTGATTGCACGTGCCTATCTGTATATGTCAGAAACATACAGCGTACCATTAGATGAAGAGCATGAAAATCTCTTTAACCGTTGGAATAAGATGTACAAGCCTGACAAGAATGAATGCCTGAGAAATGAACTTATAGGCAAGGTACAAGGTAACTTAAATCACTTTGTAACCGAGAAATGTAAGTAATAAAAAAGGCTCTGTTAGGTTATTCATAGAGCCTTTTTACTGTTTAGCAAGTATGTTTTTAATCGTTTTTAGGTAGATACTGCTCTATATCATCAGAAAAAATATTGTCTAAATAAGCATAGGACTGCGGAGGAGTAAAATCAGGATTTACCTTGTAAGGATCAATTGGACTTACAAACTTAATATAGTCTTTTATTACTATAGCAATACCTTTATTTTTACCTTTAAAATATTCAAAAAAAGCCTTTTCTTTAATACCTGCGTACTGTTTGCACTGTGACCAGAGAACAGTTGGAGGAGCTTCAAGAATATCTCTGACTTGGATTATTCCTACAATCAATTTTATAGGTGCTGAAGCATAAACCCATATTTCAGAAGGAACGTTTTTAAATTTTCGTTTTCTAAATTCAAAGAGCTTAGTATGCCGTTCTATTTGCTCAACATATTCAGGCTTAATTGACAGTAAAATGCGCATTTGTATTACCTTGAACTTTTCAATTCAATTCTTAAATTTTCGATGTTTGGATATATAGATTCCAAACTATCCCACCAGCTTTCATCTATATGTGGCACTTCTCCTTCCGTTTCAGCAATCAGAAGACACTCTAAAATCTTTGATAATGGGATATGGAACAGAGTCTCATCTTTTTTAAAGGTGAATATCAGATTTTCTCCGCAGTTGTCGCAGAAGATTTTATTGATACTCTCTTTATCTTTAGCAATAAGATCTTTGATATTCTCTGCATGGTTCTTTGGAATTTTCATTAGCGTACCACTCCTAAAATTTTCAGAATTTCACGTGGAATAACAGTCTCACACCAGTTGTCATCGTAAAGCCATTGTTGATGGATATACGCCACTTTGCCAGAGTCATCTTTTTCAGCCGAATAGAGGATCACATCTTCATCTTCAATGCTGTGACAAAAATCAGAAGCTATTTTTGAAACAATTTTTTCTTTAAAGATAGGATCGTATGCTAATTTGTTATTAAAGTGATTGAGAGAAACAACTTTGGCTAAAATATCAGCTTCATAACACTCATCAATAAAGCTATCAAAGGAGTCATACAGCATAAAATCCTCTAAAAACTGCTCTTCAATATGGTTATCAAGCACGTACTTATGATCAACAATGACAAATGAGTCTGTATTTTTATTAAAAGACATTCCAGCTTTATTAAGAACTTCTCGATATGAAAGATTAAGTTTTTTCTTCATAAATACAACTACAGCTTACATTATTTTGGCTTTTTACACAGGTATTCACCGTTTTCTAAAGCGGTACAATTCAGGTTCATGGTATTCTCTTTTACCTTAACTTGAGAACTTTCCTGAACTTGAGAACTTTCCTGAGTATTGACTGTTGGTGTTTCCTCTTTTGGTGGATGTGCATTAACAACTATGTAACTAATCAAAACTACTACAGGTAGAAATGCAAAACTATTAAAATGAACCCCAAACGCTACTGATCCCAAAAGAACTAAAGTGAGCACAATACAACCTAAAAATGTATCTGCAAAATTAAAAATTGGCTCCATAAGACTCCTCTTTATAAAATTAGGTTCGGAACTGGGATATACCCCAAATAACAAGCAAGGCTGAGCGAAAGTATAAAAAACAGGGTAAAAATAAACACAGGATCCTTTGTTGTAATACACAAGTAAAATAATCCAAAAATAAAAGATAACGATAAAAAAAAACCAACAACAATCATTAGTAAGTCCTCTGCAATTTTATTTAAAAATCAGATTTTGTTTTTAAGCTCTTTTAAATAAGTTAAAGCTTCTAACACGGTCACCCAGTTACTTTTATCATTTAAAATGTGGCTGTAAATATTATTGATGACAAAAGGATTTGGCACAAATCTGTCAATTAAAACTCCACTTTCATCAGGAGTTGGAGCATAGCATTTTGGCTGATTTATCACTAAAACGCCTAGCTTTCTTTGTGGGGACTCTAAAGAACGTAAGTATTCTAAAGCGTGTTCTACAGCACTATTGTGATGATTGTCTGATTGAACTCTTTCTTTAAAGTCTGGCTTATCAAGATCATCAGAGTTAACGCCAATAATTATTACGTTAAAGAAATCGTCTTTATTGAATTTATCAAATGAAGCTAACATTTTGTTCTCCTATGCTTAATTAAATAATCAGTTCTAACTGCTCTCTTGTATATCTGCCATCAGCTAATTTTTGCTGTAAGTCTTTTACGACAAAATGGATTACGGTTAAAACGTAAGGCTCCTGATTAAAGTTCTCGTCACCTAGAGAGATTTCTTTTTTAAAGAAAACTTCATTACCTTTAATCTCAACAAAGAAATGCTCATTACTTTCTATAAGGTTGCGAATACTCTGAATTTTGTAGTATTCAGTACAGGTAAGAACAACACCTTGAAGCTTGAACCTTAAAATAAAGTTTTTGTGATTTAAAACGCTGACTGCTCGCTTTTGAAGTTCTTTTTTATTTATGGCAACTTCAGTATGCTCGTTGTATAAAGCCTCGCCATGCCCAAGCAATAAGCAGTCAAGTTTTAAGATGATTTCTCTTCTTTTTCTTGGCAGTGGTTGCAATGCACCATAGACTTCATGATACAAATCATTCAGAACTTCACGGGGATGGCGTTTCCACAGTTCATAAAGTTTGAGATTATTGCTCATTTATCACCCTGCTCATACGGAATTTCTGGCTCGTCTGCAAGAAAGTCTGTTACAGACTCAATCTTTGTTCTGTAGTAAAGTAGCGGTGACAGTAACAAAACTGTCACAATACTCAATACAGCATATTCTTTAAAAGAATGATCCTGATAGATAAATACAGCAAACATTGAAGCTGACAGTAAGATTAGAAATACAGCAATATTTACGATCATTTGTTTTTCCTGCCCTGATTAGGCTGACCCCAGAGATGCACTTTTTCTTGGTTTTCCTTCTTCTTGTCAGACTCGACGTTATACAGAAAAAGCTCATGTTCATAAGCAGTGTGCATTTTTGCTCCGGTTAACTCATCTTCAATTTCAACAACGGTAAAGAAAGGATCATGATGGTTGTAGTTAATTGAGATCAGTTTAGACGCTGTAAATACCGCAAATTGCTCTACAGTGTGTAACTTTGACTCCGTAAGTGCTCTGATAAGTTCTTCACTTAATGGAGTGACACAGACATCACCTGTACATGCCCAGACTCTTGGAATTATGATCTGGTTAATTTCAGGATCACCTTTATCATCTTTATCAAACATCAAAGGTAAGTCCCAACGATGCTTGTAACCTACATAATCCATAGACAGCCACTGACTTATTTTAAGTTCTTTGCGTAAAAACTCTGTAACCTTACGCCAACGTTTAAGACGCTGAATACTGGAGATATGAATTACAGCATTGTTTTTCTGTCTGCAATGAAAGGTATCAATCATAGCGCCTGCTTTTTCGATGATTTTGCTTCCATGCTTCTCATCAGTCAGACGAAATAGAAGTGAATAATCACACATTATGTAAGCTTGCTTTTCCATAATCACTCTTTATAAAATTAAGATGATATAATTATATCACATTTTGTAATATTTATAAAGAAATATATATTTTTATTGTAGATATGATTATTAAAACAATTATAAGTTTACACACACAAAAAACGCACAGACTGTTTGCGCCAACAAGACAATCCATGCGTTTTTTAATTTAGCAATTTATCGAAAGAAAAAATGTCACTTTAAACTGGAGATCTAAAGTGAGAATTTTGTATACGTGAACATATACCTAATCCACTTGTAATTATACATAGACACTATCAAAAATAACAGTAAAAACACATTTTTATTTAAGATACGTTTTATCAGTTATCAAACTCAAAGTCCACTAAATATCTGTCAATATTGACCTTGTCAGCTTCTTCAAGTGTTGTGATGGCAGCAATAGTTTCTCCTTTAAATCTGATTTCAAAGGTTTGTGGAGGTAACTGTCTAACCTCCTCATCAGGACTCTTTTCTTTACTTTCCTTGTCTTCTGTAATGATGCGTTTGAGCTCTTTTACAAGATCATCACGATCAAGACTTGCTGTATAGAAGTTGCCAAAGACATCAAAGATTGAAAAACCAATCCTGCGGGCGATTTCTTCTTTTACATGTATCAGTGTTTTGATAGTAAATTTGAACTGATGAATAGCAGATTCCGCCTCTTTACGATCACCGTAACCATCATATTTTAACTTGCAGTTTTGAACCTGAATGTTTTCGTTAAGTTCTCTGATTTCGGTGTTAATACCATTGCGAACTAAGCCTTGAATATCCATTGTTTATTCCTTATGCTGTATTACTCTTTATTCTTGATTTGCATCTAAACATCTAAAATATCTTCAATCCAGATAATTCGTTTTTGCTCTAAGTCTTTTACAAGATATGCGCAATGAGAGTTTTTAGATGCCACTCTTCTTGAAGCTATTTCTTTTCTGATTTTATTGTTAAACAGAATATTGTCTAATTCTTTAAGCAGGATCTCTTTGTTCTCACAATCTCTTACAAAAGTACCATCTTCGTTTTCAATTTGGTACTTACATAAACTCTTTTCAGTGTATACGTTTAAAATCACACAACCACCAACGGCTTCTATAGAAATGACATCTAAATCTTTGAAAGTTTCATTTTCAGCATAGTAAAAACCTTTTTTCACAGAGGTGTTTTTGCCTTTGTAATAAAGCTGAACATTGATATTTTGCATTCCGAAATTTCTGATAACTTCAGATACTTTCATTAAACTCATATATATCACCGTATAATAATCTAAATTGATGATACTATTATATCGCAATTTGTGATATTTTATTATTAAAAGATATTTTTATTTAAGATATGTTTAAAGGAGACTAAAAAAAGAGTTGTACAAGCACAAAGGAGTACGCTTGTACAACTCCCACCATAGTCCGAGACTACAGTTTTCAGTTTCTTTTTAGGAGTTTTATATATGTCATTTATCATAACATTATGCAATATTGACATACTCCCCACAGCTAAAGCCGGGGGATTCTGGGATATTAGCGAACCTTGCCTACAAAATAGCAGGTCTTACGAGTTCTCTCCACAATGGACAATGCCCTGCCCATCATTCTTTTACGTCAAGAATATTCGTTTTCCTTCACGCTCGATATTTATAGAAGCGTTCCTATCTCTGTTATGCGTACTACCACATTTAGGACAAGTCCATTCTCTGATTTTTAGATTTTTGGTTTCAGTGTTTTGATACCCACAATCTGAACATAGCTGGCTGGAAGGATAAAACCTGTCTATTTCTACGACAGATGCTCCTGTCCTATGCGCCATGTATTTCAGCTTGTTCACGAAATCTGCAAAGCCTAAATCAGATATTTTTCTTCCAAACTTTTTTTGCATTGACTTTAAGTTCAGATCTTCAATACATATCAGAGCATATTCTCCAACAAGTTTGTTGACTGTCTGCCAATGAAAATTATCTCTTTGGTTTGCTATCTTCTTATGCAATCTTGCTAAAGCGAGTTTTGCTTTTTTACGATTATTGGAACCTTTAACTTTACGTGAAAGATTTCTGTTGGCTCTCTTAATAGCATTGGCATTTTGTCTAAAAAACAACGGCGAATCTATATCGTTGCCATCTGACGCATTCAGAAACATTTTTAAACCGAAATCAAAGCCGACACTTTTACCTGTTCTTACTAAGACTTCAGGATCTGATGTTTCACAGACAAAATACAAATATATATCGCCTAATGCATCTCGTTTGACCGTTAAGGTTTTTACCTTTCCATTTATTTCCCTCGATTTTACATAGCGGTAGCGCTCCCTACCAATTGTGATACTGTTACCAGCTTCGTTGAGTTTCCACCCAGCTTGCTTCAAAGTGAAGGACTTATATTTTCTTATCTTCTTGAAAGATGGTGGCGCTGTGCGAATTTTATGCTTTAGATTGCGGAAGAACAGCTTATAAGCTCTATCTATACGCTGAGTTATGTCCTGCACAGCCTGAGAGCCAATTTCTTTCAGATAGGCAAATTTAGAAATCTCCTTCAGCTTTGTTAAGTGCTTTTGCAATTGATACATATTTAGTGATTTGCCGAATAGCCTATAATATCGCTTATGCAAGGCAATACAATGATTGTAGACAAGACCTGCTGCATTGATTTGCTTATGGAGTTTTTTGTTTCTCTTTGAATTGTATAGCTTAAAACTGTATGTTCTCATCTACAATCACAACCTTACTTTAATTTCTGATTTTCAATGTATTGCTTAACAATGGACATTGGAGCACCGCCAACAGTGGAACAGAAATAACTATTTGTCCATAGTGTCGGTATTCGAGAACGCAACCACGGAAATTCTTGTCTAAGAATACGGGATGTTTTTCCTTTAATAGTCTTAACAGCTTTAATTTTGTAAGGTCACATAACGATGTTGTATTAACTTAGCAAGATATTACAAACACAAAGCAAAGATCATGGATTTCGTTATGCAACCTTGTTTAAAAGTATATGGATAAGAGCAGAACTTTTTTATTAACTCTGGGGTTAAGTAAGCTCTTAAACTTTCTTTTAAAGCTAAACACCATATTCTTTTAAAGCTGTCTTATAGGCTTTTCCTACTTCCTCTCGATGTGAATAATTAAAAGCCCATGCTCCAATCTTGGCAATATAAATTCCATCACAGCCAAGTGCTGTTGTCATAAATGACAGATTTGTAAATGGCACTCTGATGTAAAGAATATTGGTAGTTTTATCATGAAAGAAATCAACTACCTTTAATTTGTGTTCGTTAAAAATTCTATCTGCCTCACTGATACTTGAAGCTGTGACAAGTGGTACATTAACTGCTGTATTATTAACTGCATGGGTATTGGTGTTATTCATGTTTTTAATTTCTTCCTCTTTTTCTACATCAGAGTCTAATTTTAACTTCATGTTCTGTCTGATGTAATTTTTAACAAACTCATCATTAGCAGAGCTTATGATCCACCCTGAGGCAAAGAACTCACGATCATCTTTAAAGAATGCTCCCTGAAGCTTTTTTACCGTTTCAACGAAATCTTTATTGTAGGGACAGTAAGCTATAGATAGTTTGTCAGTTACCTGAACGACATCACAAGGACTTTCATATCCTGCTCTTAAGTTATAGGTGTCTTTTATGAACTGTTCCTGAGAACTAGGATTTTTACACAGTTTCTTTAGAAAGTCGGCAAGATCATAAGTGCCAAAATCCTGAATTACAGTTTGTTCTCTTTTTTCTGCTGTCTGTCTGTAATAGTCTAGTCCTGTCATTGTAAAACTCCTTATCTTATGCAGTGGTACATAAGACTCACAGTCCTCTTTTAGAATGGTTCTTCATCTGTCAGTGGTGCTTTTGTAATAATCCAAACAGAAGATTAAATTAAGCCCCATTTAAGGGGCTTTAATCAGTTAGAAAGGAAGATCGTCCTGTGGCTGTTGAGCCTGTGGTGCGTTATAGCCCTGTGGCTGTGGTTGTGCATTCTGATAGTAGCCCTGTGGAGCTTGCTGTGCGTGGGCATTGTTATAAACATTGCCGTTGTTATTCTGTGCATAACCGTTGTTATAACCCTGTTGTGGCTGTGATGCCTGCTGTGGGCGTGCACTGTTGTTATTGTAGTTATTACCGCCATTATAGCTGTTAGCGTTATTGTAACCGCCATTGTTATATGCACCGTTATTAGCATTGTTACCGTTATTAGCATTCTTGCTGTCTAACATCTGCATTTCAGAAATGACAATCTCAGTAATTGAGCGTTCTACATTCTGTTTGTCGGTGTATCTTCTTGTCTGAATTTTACCCTCAACATAAATCTTTGCACCCTTGTGTAAGAACTGATGTGCAATCTCGGCTAACTTGCCCCAAAATACTAAGCGATGCCACTCTGACTGCTCAATCTTTTTGCCTGTTTGGTCGGTGTAATAATCAGAAGTGCATAATGAGATATTAGCTACTGCTGTGCCGTTGTTGGTCTGACGGAATGAAGGCTCATCACCTAAGTTGCCTAAAAGAATAACTTTATTAACGCCACGTGACATTTTTATAAATCCTCGCTAAACGATAAATACGATGTGGGTTCTTTATAGAATGTTGCTTTCCTCTGCTTCATTCTATGATACTATTATATCACATTTTGTAATATTATTTCAAATATTTTATTACATTTTGTAATATTTTTTGATACCTAAATTAACAGGTACGGCTTGAAAGTTTAGATTTAATAAGGAAATAAAAAGGTATTAAGTGGGGTCAAGTTGAAGAATAGCCCATATTTTTTTTTGATACAGGCTATAAAGGATTTTTACTTAGACCAATCTAAGCCATGATAGAAATTTACTTTGATTGATTTTAAATATGCTGTGCCCTTCCCGACAAGCTCAAAACCGGCAATGTCTTTATAAAACAGCCTATTTTTTAAATTGCCTAAAATTGCATCGGGAGTACCTTGTACAAGCATGGTGACGCTGAAAGTTGTGCCAAGATTATCAAGGGCTACTGCACGGCTTAGATAAGGAGCATAAAACTTATCCTGCTCTAATCTTGAATTTAAAACCTTAAGCTCAATTTCGGGGATCTTCCAAAACAGGGTCGCAAGTTTGCCTTTTAGGTTCAGCTCGTATTCAATATTCATGAACTCGGCTTTCTTTGGTATTTTGATTTTTTGATTTGGACTTGCCTTTACTGAAGAAAATGCATAATTAGATGCTATTCTTCCTGAAGCTACTTCTTTTTTCTTGAATACATAGACAGTGTCATAATATCCAAAAGCGTCTTTAGCTTTGGCTTTGGTGACGAACTGATAATTGAGAATTATAGCAGTGGCTGTAGCCGGTGCTTCAAGATAAACATTACGGTTATCAGCAGTCATTGGTGATGCAATTATGTATTTAGGAGCATTTTTACCTGTTAGCAAGGCGTAGTTCTTATTATCAAGCCAAGAGTTGTAGCTGTTATTAGTATGAATGGCAGGTAATGGTACAAAGTTATTATGATTGACGATGTAAGAATACTCATTTGGATATGCAGTAAAGGTATCATTGCCTATAAGATCTAATAACTGATCTTCTAATTTACCAGCCTCAGTTCCTGTGTCTGAAAAGGCTTTACTGTATTTAGAATACAAACCGATGATTTTTTCTAAACGTGTTTCAGGTAAATATCTTTTCCCTTTAAGATTGTTTAAGGCAGAGGTTGTATTTCTTAACAGCCATTCAATCTGAGTTGAAGCAATTTGATTCTGGTTCTCTTTGGAAATATTCAGTAATTCTTCAGCCTGAACTTTAGCTGACTGTAAGTGTATAACGTCAATTTCTGAAGATTTTTCCTGATCCCAGCGTACAGTATAGCCCTGAGTAAGATAGGTATACCCTGTTGGGATTAAAGCCATCACCACAAGTGCGATTTTAGTAACCTTACTGCAAGTGAACTGTTTTACATTGGCACAGATACACAGGCTGCTTAAAAAAATAGCCATGCCAGCAAAGCAGAAACTACCTCCGTGACGCACAAAACCCTGTCTGTAACAGAAATACAAGATGGTAGCAGCGATTACATAATATCCAAAGAAGAGATTGTTTCTTCTGAAGAGTCCAACACCTGCAACTGCTAATGCAATCAGAAAGAAAGGCAGTGCTAATAAAGATAAATCTTCATAAGGAGATTCAATAGTCAGAGCATGATCAATAACCTGCCCTTTACTAATGTAGAAAATACTCTTTATGAGTTCTATAAAGTCGTTTACAGACGGATTGTAAATAAAATAAATAACTGCTGTTGCTACAAGTGATGACAGCATGATTAAGATGGTTCTGCTGCTCTTTTTGAAGTAAATTGCAACGGGTACATAGGCTATCATCATTGCTACTGCCATAAACCACTCAAGATATTTAATCTCAAGTAAGGTTCCTGTCATAACTGCATAGATTAAAGCCAATACTTTAGAGTCATGCTTTAAAACTTTAAAAATTAACAAAAGCTGCGTCTGGATCATAAACACTTCAAAGCTGAAGCTAAAACCAGACTGTAACAAACATGCGATTAAAAGCAGGGCTGTATTCCAGTATGACGTTGCTTTTTCTTTAACAATTGACAGCAGAAGATAACCGTATAAAGCGTAAACAACTGTGTAAACCAAAATAGATACAACCAGCTGATTACTGATATTAAACGGCGTGATTAAGAAGTTTAAAGGTCCATACGGAAAAAATAAATCCCTGCCGTAAATGAGGTTATGAGGTATAGCAGCATTCATGGTAAGCTGCCATGAGTTCTCAGCATCAAACTTCATTACTCCTGCTGTATATGGCAATGCGAATATCATCAGCAGAGCTACGGCCAAGTAAGAAACGAGCTTTAGATTTTTATTTAATGTAGTTGAATATGACATATTTTCCTCGGTTAAGATGAGGAAAATTCTAGAAGATCATGAAGTGTGATCCTGCTTGATTTGGGGCTTTGTAGGACTTTTAGAGTTCTCCAGCGTAGTTGATAGTAGAAGATAACGCTGGAGAAAGCCCTAGGAGGTTAAAAATGACAACACATATTGTCTATTTTCATTTTTAATCATACAGCATTGAAGATCCTTTTGCATGAGAATTTGGGGTTATTTACTAACCATAAAAAAAAAGCTCAGTAATACCTAAGTAAAACTGAGCTAATAAAACTCTATAAAAACTAATGAGATAAAATTAAAAAAAAATAAAGTTCAGAACCATTCTGAACAGACAGCAATTTACTAATTTTTGATGGATTTTATGAGCTTAGATGGGGATACTTTGGGCGGAAAGCCTCCGATAAGTACTTTAGGTAGATACCGGAGGTAGATACTCTAATAACATAAGGATCAGTTATGTCATAACTGACAGTATTCATAATATCACTCTTCGTTCAAATTAAGATTTACCCGTGGGGTTACTTTGAACTGTAAATAAAAAGCCCAATAATTCTTGCGAACTACTGGGCTTTATAGCTTTTTGACACTTATTTTTAATAATTGAGTGTAATCATCATATCTGTTCTTATAGATAAAAAGATCTTGTCATGGGGTTATTTTGAACAAAAAAGCCTAACAATTCCGAAGAACTATTAGGCTTTGTTCATACGTTGTTTATTTCTTTTCAATATATAAGGAGGATTCATGATATGAATACAATCACATCATAACGTACTCTTGTAAATTATGAAAGTTTAAATAATCTCCTTATGTTAAATGAGTGTTCTGATATTAAAAAGGACTGCTTTTAAGATCAAGATGTTAAAGTTCAGGATATGACAGGCTTTACAAGAATAATTCAAATTTGCTCTATAAGAGGTTATTGAGCTTCTGCCTTAGTATTCTGCAACGACCTACAGGTAAGGGTTTTGTAAGCTCTGCTTTCTGCTCTTTTGAAGCATAAGTTACATCGGCATAGACTTTACCGTTTGCTTTTAACAGACAGTTACAGATTTCAGGCTGTACCTGCTTGAAGAAAAGAAAGTTGCTCTTTTCATCGAAGTATAGAGTAACGGCACAATCCTCGTCATTATAGATAAAGACGTTGGTAATACCCATATTTGTAAGTGAAGACTCATCAGAACGATGGCTGTGTTCAAGTTTTAAACCTAAAGTCTCGTTAATCTTTTGGAAAGGGACGCCAGTAAGTTTAGGTGTGTACTGCTGTTTTAAGAGTTCGTATACTTCATCACCTGAATTTAGACTTAATGCAGTATTATCACAAGCTTTTAGAAATGAGTTGTAGGTACTTGCCGAACAGCCTGAAAGAACCACTGCAAACAGAGCAGAACAAAGGTATTTTATAAGGCAATACATAGACGCACCTACTTTGTTTTAATTTTAAAGTATGTGTAATTATATCACAAAATGTGATATTTTTTTGATTTTGAATTTGTTTCAGAAAGGCTACTTGGCTGCTTAATTCACTATTTTTCGCTGTCTTTATTTTTCTTGTATTTATATTTGTTTCGTTCTGACAGTGTTGTATTGGTATAAATAAAGGAGTTGGTGCCTAATCCATTTTCTATAATATTTATAAATAATTTTGAGTTCGCTTTTAACATTGTAAACAGCTTGGGTTTACTGAATAAGCCATAATCTTCTATCTTGTAAAACCTCGTTCCATACCCTTCAAATTCATTTGAGTTTCTGCTGATGGAGTCTACTGAGATGACTATATTGAAGTCTTGGCGTAACGCTCGGATAAGTCGATACAAGATCATGGTGTACTGCTGTTTCGTTCGTTTATGATCCCAACCTAACAGCTCTAAAACACGATCGCTCCATACTCGACCTTTGAAGTATAGAGCGAACATGTAAATGACAGCATATTTCTTAGCCATCGCTGCTGTAAAGTAAACAGGTTTAGCCTCGCCAGAAGTCACTTCTACAATGTCACTGCGTTTTAGCCAGTCTTTGTTTGCGCAGCTAAATTCCTGCTTTACTTTTCTTTTTTCGCCTAACTTTTCATAATTACTCTTCTTCATCTCCGAGTGAGGCAAGGTCTCCTGAGGAAGAATGATCTCCAGATCGTCTTGTTTCATTTTCACTGCTTTCTTTCGATAAATACTCTGCCAAAGCCTCAGCAATAACCTCAACAGGCTTGCTTAGAGGGTGTTTGGCTATATAGGCTTCCAACATGGCTGAAGTCTGTGGCTGTATTTTATCAATTTTTTTCCATGAAAAAGTTATATTTTTTCCAATCTGTAAATTTTCATAATTCTGACCGGCACTCTTAAATTTTTCTTTTAGGGCCTTTTCCTTCTCCTCTTGAAGATAAAGATTGATTGCTTTCTTCAGAATTTTATTGGCAATCTGCTGTCGGCCTTCTTTATTATTATTCTCTTCAGGAAGATTATTAAGGGAATTTTGAATTGCTTCATATACTTTTCTGGCTTCAGCTTTTACTTTCGATTTAAAGTCTACATACTTTAAAAGAAATGCTAGATTTAAGCTCTTAAAGAGTTCACGTTCATTTTCATCTGTATACTTGACGATGTTAACGTTGTTGTACACATAAGATTTCTTGCAGGATAAAGTCTTGCAGATTTCATCAACAGAGTGACTTTCCTTAAGTTTAGACAGTGCTACTGCAATATCGAAAACAGGAGGAGTGGAACGGTGCATGTTTTCGATGATTTGCAGTGCCAGCATTTCATCTTGGTTCTTTGGCTGGCTGATTACTACTGATTTAATTGTAGCTGCGCCCAGTACTTTACATGCACGGAAACGCTTCTCACCACAAATCAGGTAATACTTGTTACCGTCTAGCTTATGAACTGTTACAGGTTGTAACAGACCATGCTCTTTAATAGACTCTGCCAGTTCTTGGATTTCTTCACTGTCAAAGTCGGTTCTAACCTGCTTACCAACAACGATGGAGTCTAAAGGAATATCGATTAGTTGATTTTTGTTCTGCTCTTTTCCAAACAAAGCATTGGACAAAGACATAATAGAGTTATCTTTTTTAAAGCCCTCTTTCTGTCTGTCAAACAGTGAAGTTTTCTTATCTTCAGTAGTCACTTCATTCTTGATGAAGTCGGAAAAAATGCCGGTCATATTACTTCTCCTCCTGAGCAGCAGTTAATTGATCATTAAGTTCGATAGTGATGTTTTCTTTCTGACTGATTTTGGAAATGACTTCTCTTAAGAAATTGTCAAATTCAACAGCAGCTACTCTCCATGCTAACTGGGTGTATAAAGGAGTATTCTGGTAAATAGCAGCGTCGAATGGTCCACGGTGGTAAAGGATTGAATTAAAAATCTTACCCTGTAGGGCTTCTTTTAATTCCTGCGCCATAGCACGGTGTCTGCTCTGATTTTTGTCGATATTATTTAGAGCAAGACCTAAAAAAGCCTGTTCTCTTCCAATTACTGTCAGGTTCTCGAAGAAACCTTTGGTACCGTCAATAACGAACGCTGTAGGCTGTACAGGGGTAATAACATAGTTGCTGGCAACCAGTGCACCTAAGACATGATCACCTAACTGAGGTGGGCAGTCGATAATGACAAAATCATACTCTGATGCCAGTGTTTCCATGTTATGCGTAAACGCATTCATAGCCTCTTCTGCAGTATATCTGTCTGAGCCATCAAGAGGCTGGGTTACACATCTTACTAAAGTCTGATCGTTAGGCTCTGTATATACAAGATCAACTTTATGTGTAGCGTGCATAGGCTTTAGCACTTTTAGATCTACAGCAGGATCAAAAAGTTCTTTAGCCTGTAAGCCGTTATAATTCAGGACATCGTAAGTAACTCCGTCTTTGGTTTCCTTAATTAAGGTATGAGAAATATTACCCTGTGTATCCAAGTCAACAACGAGAACTTTTTTACCGTAGCGTTCTGCTAATGACACAGCCATGCCCCATGAAATTGTGGTCTTGCCTACTCCACCTTTCTGGTTAGTAAGGGCGATTGTTATACCCATTTTTAATCTCCAATATTAAAATTTAAAAAATCTTCTCTTGAGCTTCTTCAACGGACATAGGTCCTGTTACCGATTCCTTAATTGCTTTACGCAATTCAGGATCACTGTAGACAGTATCCATGAGCAGCATAAACTCACGGTTATACTGATAAATGGCTTTATCAAAGAGTCTGAAAACTTCATCTGGTGAAACTCTTGCTGGCATATCATCGAAATCAGCAGTATTAACTTTCTCATTACCGTCATCAACAATGATTTGATAAACATTCAAAGCTAGTACAAAGCAGCTTACTTCCAGATTAGTTTTGATGATATTTTGTAGATTCAGTCCGGTAGAATTTCTGAACCTTTCAGCAATAGAACCAATTGCAAACTTTGACATGTTAAAGAAGATCATGTTTCTTAATTCAACAAAGTTCTCTTTAACCAAGTCTTTTTTAAATTCTCTTAAAGTTGTGTCTACAGCTAGTGGAAATAAAGTTTTAGTTGCATTTTTCCATACATAACAAAGCACTCTTTTTACCTCAGAGTCCTCATCTTCGTTATCTGAAAAAGTACGTTCATTTGATGCGATGATCTTTGAAACAATCTGTTCAAGAACCTTCTTATCAAAGTCTTTATTAGCTAAGGCAGGAGTAATTTTGAAGTTGATAGACATTTTTGTCTCCTATTAAAAATGTATCTTTAATAAAAATACGTTTTTTAATTTTAAAAATCAAGAAAAATCAATTTTTACAGAAATATTGATCAAAAATATTTTTGTTAAAAATGTGATTATTAAGAGGAGCAAAAAAAATCAGAAAACAGTCTTTTGATGGAGAACTGTTTTCTGACACATAAGGTTAATCAAAATGAAACATCTTCAGCGAAAGCAGTGACAGTAATATCGCTTAAGATGATGTAAGTATAGAATTAAAGACTTTGAATAAAATTAGATTGTGGGGTTAAATTGACTGTTTATGAAAGAAAGTTGATATGTTGGATATGTAAATAATGAACCGTTCCAAACCTAGAAAAATCTAAGTTCGGAACGATTTACGGTGATTGGAAGATTATGCTTCTACAATCTCCCATGACTCTTCGCCATAAATGTTATCCTCTGCCCAGAGGATACGTCTATCGGCGTCGTAACCAAAATTTACGCCAGGATACCTGTTAAGGTCTCCTGCAATGTCGCAAATTTTCTTTTCGGCATCTTTAATGGTGTCGAAAATACCATCTAAATCGTACTCTTCGCTATTTACGAAGAGTTTACCTGATTCGTCTGAATCTTGGAAGTCGTGACCATAATGGATCTTGTATGACATTTTAATGCCCTCCTTTGGGCTAGTAACCTTACTGAGGACAGAGATATTCCTAAAAGGAACATACTGTCCCTTTCAGGGAAGATACGATAGAAACAATTTTCTATCGTTAACAATCAGATAGTAACGTCATCTGGGAAACGTCAGAGTAGGACTCTTAAAGAATGATTTCAGTTTAGCAGTATCTATATTTAAAAGTAGGTGGGGGGGGTAAAGTGAGAGTTTAATAAAAAGAAACCTTACCAAGGTTTGGTAAGGCTTTTAAGAGAGTTGTATTAGGAAACAAATAAAATTCAATACAACCAACTTCGCTTTAGCTAATTTTATTACAGTAATAAATCTTTTGGAAGAAAGCTCTTAGGATAACTAGGCTTAACTATATGAGTTAAATAATATCTTAAATTCTTATTCTGTCTTTTAGTTAAATAGAACTCCCCTAGTTTATCAAGTCTGTATGCAATGTCTTCATCGGTATCACCGGATCTTCCAACAATTACTTTTAATTTGACTGTAATTTTTCTGATTTTTGGATTGTATCTAAAGTCAAACTCTTTATCGCAATATTTATCTCTAAGTTCAAAATCAAACGAATTATTCATAATTTTATGTCCAAATTTTTATGTCATTTTTAGCTACCATTTTGCTCGTAACCCGCATCACTACGAGGTTTTTGTCAATTTTTCCACGACGTGGAAAATGAGTTTTTAGAAAACGAGTGTGTTAATGATATTTTCTTCGTGTTCATCATTGAACTTAAAAATTGTGTCAATAACTTCCTGCTTTGAGTTTAAGATTTCATAGTGTGTAGGTACTTTCTTAAAATTCTGTTTACCGTTTAACAGAGGTTTTAATTCATCTACAGTCTTACATTCATGAGCAAATACCTTGATAGAATTGCAGTAGCGTACAAGGCTGTCTAAATCTTCAAAGAAATGAGCGGTTGCTGAGTGGTACTTATCAATTGTATTTTTAACAACTTCTAATAGATAAAATCCTTCGCCAGAATTCTTTGCAAAATCTAAACAGTCATAAACTACAGGGGCTTTATCAAGATCATTGCCAGCATCAATAAAACGAAGATAATCAATATCTAGTAACTGACTCTTAGCGCTTTCTAAAGTATCGTCAGGATCATCACAATATTGTTTTGCATCATTATAAGTTCTGTCAAACAACTCTTTACACTTCATATCAGGCTCCTGAATTATCTTTAACTAATGATAATATTATATCACATTTTGTAATATTTTTAAAGATAAATTTAGAGCAAAAAAAAATCCTACCAGTAAAAACTGATAGGACTTTTTGAAGATATTCTGTTGCCAAGTGTCTTCACACTCCGAATCTAATTCACACACGACTATACAGGTATTGCCAAACCTAGGCAACCAATAACCTTACGGCTATCGGTGGCGTCGTAAACGGCGCCATATGATACTCTTAGCTTAGATGTATCACGCCCCAACTTTTGACAGGCGTCGACATAGACGCCCGATACCACGTACAAGTCGAACCCCTCTGGCAAATCACTTACATTTCGGTAAGTGATTTCATGGTTGTGGCCGGAACCTACAACCACACGGTCAGCTGTTGCCAACTGACCTGACTGAGGAAGTACCTCCCAAGGGGAGGTATGAGCCTGGTCTTTTAAGACCAGGTGTCGAGCTGTTGGATCTTGACAATCCTTCAGATCGAACTCAATAATGTCGTGTGCGGTTAAATTTAATATTTTTTCCATTTTTTTTGCCCTCCTGAGGCGTTAATTCCCAAGAAGACAAATCATTCCCGTAAGGGAAATCAAAGTCTCCCTTAGGGAAGTGAACAGTTGCACCATTGCAACTGTTAAAAAAATATTTGATGTAACGTCATCAAGAAACGTCAGAGAACCTCTGAAAGAATGATTACAGTTTAAATTAGCTATAGTTTTTTTTTGATAGCGGTGGGGTAAAGTGAGAGTTTATAACTATATTTTTATATAGCCATATAAAAAAGAATTGATAATTTAGAGAAATAAAAAAAGCAGATCATGAAAGTTTATGATCTGCTTTTAATGTCATTTATTACCTATTTTTGTTGTCTATATTGGCTTGAGCACAGCCATCAGGATCTCCCAAAATACAACCTTTGAAAAAATAGTCGTTCGCCTTATTTTTATCTTTTTTTACACCTTTCCCATACTGATAGAGCTCGCCTAAAAATGTACATGCGTAATCATTATTCAATGAACAAGCTTTATCATACCAAGTGCTTGCCAACTTATTATTTATTTCAAAACCATAGCCTTTTTTATAGCTAAGACCTAAAAATAAACAAGCTCTGGCATCATCATTAAATATACAAGAATTTGCATTTAGAGTATTTCCTTTGGTATAAAGTTCTTGAGCTTTATTTGTATCTTTCGTTGTTTCAAGGCCTCTTTCATTCATAAAACCTAAAAATATGCAACCTGCACCATCTTCAAGATCACAAGCCTTTTGAAGAATATTAATGATGTTATTGGCTTTATTTTTATCATGTTTATTTTCTAAGAGTTCTGCTAAATTAGTACATGCAAACGCAATATTACTATCACATGACTTTTGATATAAACTAAATGCTTTGTCTATATTCTTTTCAATATAAATACCCTTTTTATAGTAATCAGCTAAGATGCTACAACTAAACTCACCTTCATTTTTACAACCTTTTTTTACTGCTTCTAAGGCTTTATATGGGTTCGTATACTTAAACAGAACATTAAGACCCAAACAGCTTAAATCGTCTTTTAAATCACAGCCTTTTGAAATCCACTCAATATATTTTTCTGGATTTTTTGAGAAAAAATTCAATGCAATTTCAAAACAACCTTTTCCATCCTGATATTTACAAGCTTTCTCTAAAAGTAAATATTCTAAAGCATAATCATCTTTTTTAAATTCTGTTAATTTAGACTCTTTTGGTGATTTATTCTCTTCAAGAGTATCTTTTGCTATTTTTGTGCAAAATGAAGGACTCAATCTACAGCTCTTATCAATATATTCATTGGCTTTATTAAGATCTAAAGTTGCACCTGTTCCAGTAGAATACATTAAACCAATAATAAAACAACCTTTTACATTGTCTAATTGGCAAGCCTTTTTTGAGAATTTAAAAGCTTTTGCTAAATTTCTTTTTTCATTTTCTTCATTAAAATAAAAAACAAGATTTTCACAACTTTTAGCATTATTAAGTTCACAGCCTTTTTCTAAATATTTTATAGCTTTGTTTTCATCTTTTTTGATAGCATCTGTACCTTCCTGATAATCTAATCCAGCCGCATAACACTTATCTCCCTGATTTAAGAAACATAGAAGTTCATTTTTGGTTGGATACAGGTATGCAAGGTAAGCGCAAACGGATAGTGCAAGCACTGCTACAATACCAATTCCCCAGTACATTTTTTTATAATTTTTCTTTTTCTTAACTTCCACGTCAGTAGCTACTTTTTCTGATGTTTCTTTATCTGATATTTCATTATTTATATTTTTCTCAGAAGCGGTCTTTTCTGAAGGAGCTGGTTCTAATGGTGTTTCTGCTTCAGAAAATTCAGTAGCAGCGTTTTCTTGAGAATTGTCAGAAGATTCTGGTTCAGTTCCTTCTAACTCGTCAGTTACATTCTCTGTTTTTTCTTTTGTATCACTGTCACCGAGGATTTTAGCTTTAGCTCTTTTAAACTCTTCATCTGTGAGGAAGCCTTCTTTGTACATCTTAACTAAAGACTCAAGATCACCTAAATCTTTAGAATTATTGTTTGTATCCATGCAAGTATCCATAGTGTTAAAAATAATTATTAAAGATTGTAAAGGAGATTTAATTCAGTTTACAGAACAAAGACTTTTATATTTAAGAATTGGAAGATTGATCGTTATTTTTTGATTAAAAAAAATGAGGTAATTTTGAGCGACTTGAAAGGTTATCTTATTGATTTATTGGAATTTAGCTTAATTTTTCCACGACGTGGAAATCATAAAAATCCCCCAGTACATTTTAAGTACAGAGAGATTTTGTAGGTGCGCCCTACGCAATGTAGTGACGCACCCAGTCGTCGCATTCGTGATACGATGCGGTGTAATAATTTATATGCACCTCATCGTAACCAATTTCGACTTTAACCTTGCGTTGTGCAGGGTTAAAGAAAACTCGGTACATATTCCTGTCGTAAAAATCCAGGAATTGTAGCTCGTTTTCAAACTGGTACGTAATGTCGCACCAATCATCAATTTGTTGCTCCTGTAAGTAAGGAACAACCTTGACTGTACGAAGATCTGTAGTTTTAACTGAACGTGCCATTTTAGTGTCCTCCTTTGGACTTCTATTCCTACAGAAGACAAATGGCGCCCGTACTGGGGTTCACTGTCCCAGTAGGGAGATACAGACAAACTATTTGTCTGTTTAAAAAATAAGAATTGTCGTATTCTTGCAACGTCAGACAGAGTCTGAATGAATGATTACAGTTTACGAAGAAGAAAGGCATTAAAATGCCTAGTCAGGTGTAACCTTGAGGTTTATGAAAGATTTTTTGAAAGGATTTCAGTCTTTGTGAAGCTACAGAATAAAAAAAGCCCCGGATTGCTCCGAGGCATTATCCAACAACGGATAATCAATGACAAATAGCCAATTAAGACTTAAGTGATTAAAAAAACTAATATAGTGGTTTAAAACTTCATTTATCTAAAATTATAGGTTACACCAAGATAAGCAAGACCTGCATCAAAGTCTGCGGTCTTACCGGTATTTTTGTTTTCAAGTTCAGCTGTGTGCATTAAGAAATCGTAGCCTGCACGAACTCCAATGCCGTTACTGAATCTGTAACTTGCACCGGCACCCAAGACAGCGCCAAACTGAGTACCTGTATCGTCAGTAAGACCTGAGAACTTGGTATAGGTAAGTGTAGGACCTGCTTTAGCAAAGAGTTCAACACCCTTAATATTGGTAGAGAACTTGCCGTAAAGTTCTACTACATGCTGTTTAATTTTTACATCAACTTTTTCTAAGCCTTGAGATAACTTTAATTTGCCAGAGTCTAAGTAATCATAACCTAAACCCAAAGCGAACCAGCGTTTAAAATTGTATTCACCCATCACTCTTAAAGCGGTACCCGATAAATCTTTGTCAACATTAGCATGAGTTCCTGAAGTAAGATTATTTAGATCGCTTACAGTTGCGTTGTTTGCTGCAACTGATGCTCCAAAAGTCCAAGAATGTGCTTTAACTACATGTGGATTTTTGGCAGCGTTAGCATTAAAACTCAATACGCCTATGGCAAGTCCTGCCATTAAAAGAGAGATTTTTTTCATTATCGCTTTTGTTCCTTTTATTGTCTGTTTAAAAAAGTTCTCAAGTTGTTTTTATCATCAGTCGATATTAGCTATGCTTTGATATTGCTTTTATTACTATGATGGTTTGAAGCATTTACAGTTACTAGACTGAGCCTACGATTACGGATTTAACTTCATTAGCAAGGTTACATGCTAACTCTTCCATATCAAACTTCTTTGAAGTTGAGGTGTAAGAGTAGGTTCCCTGCATGTACTTCCAAACCTCGCAAAGTTTGATTTCTTCGCCAGAGTCTTCGTAATCAGGAGCGTACTCACGTACGTACTGGTTGAAGCGGTCGCAGAATCTCTTCTTTTCGTCTTCTGAAGCATGACCAAACAAGGTAGGGATATGTACTTTAAACTGTTTCATATTAACGTCCTGTAAAAATATAGTTACTTTTAGTATTGAAGAGTCTGAACAAATTATTTCTGTTCGTTTAACAATGTAGATTGCTAAAAGCTCATTTAGCTATACAAATGGGGTAAACTCTCGGTTTAGTTCAATTTTTAACTTTTTACGCACAATCTTTTTACGGTATACATCTTCTTAAAACCTTGTGGTTAAGCCACTCTCTTATGTTTGTTTTTGTTTAAAACTGGTTCTGACACAATTTACAGCAGAATATTCAAGTTCTATTTCTGCACTGTTTTGTTACGGTAAAAGTTAAACATTTTTCTTTAACCAAAATATCTTTGTTAATTGTCCTGCTTACTTACCTTAATCTTTAATCAAGACTTTTATACCAGCTGACAGATGAACAGTTTTATACTGTCACAGAACAGTATCAGGTGTTCTAACTGTTAGAGCACTTATCAAGCTCAATTAAATCTTCTAATGAGTAATCTTCAACTACCTCATTGTCAGCATACGGATTTAAATTCTTTCTTTTACGCTCGCCTTCCATGGCAAAGCTTGCAAGATGGGTTAAGACAACATCGGAATCTTTACAGTCGACAGTAGTATTAGCCTCATACTTGTAGATTTCCACACCGTAGAAAAACTCGTTGCTTTCAGCAAACTTTAAAGCTGCTGTATAGGTATTAAAGTACTTTCTCTTGACAATTCTGTCTTTAGAGGCTGAATACAGATTTACGTAGTACATCTGGATATCATGTCCTTCAGGAAGCTCGCCCTTAGAGTCAATGATTTTAAGAGTCTGTCTGCCCTTTTCATCTGTAGAGATTTTTACCAGTTCATAAGACTGAGCTCTGGTGTCAAGTAGTAATTCCTGTGCTTCCTGATAAGAGTCTGCAACATAACCTGACAGTAATGGCTGTTTTAGATTTAATTGCAGAGAATAAAGAACTTTCTTTCTGTTGGGACGTTTGTTTGTCATAGTTCACCCCGATGTTTATTTAACTGTTATGCAGTTTTATCTTTAAAAATCTAATTTGTCTCTTTGTCTGTAACAGAATTTAATGGCTTTTAAATCTGGAATCGACAAAGGTAAAATCCTCAAGCACAATAGTCTTAGGTGCTGTTGTAGAATTTGAGAAATTTAGCTCTGTAACAGTCTTAAGTTTCTTCTTAAAAGTCTGATGTAGCTTCCTGCCGGTGAAGTTATATCTTAAGCTTAATACCAGCAGGAGCAGCGGAAATACTACTGCCCACATACTGAAACTCCTTATGTTTTTCTTATGTTTGTGATTGTTTGTTTACCTGTTAGAACTGGTTAAGATCTAAACTGTCTACAGTCTGCATTGAAGCATTAGCCTGAGCGATACCATGTAAAGCTTCAGCAGAAGCAGTTCCAATTCCAGTATTTACAGCACCAAAGTCATTAGGCATCATCTGTCCGTCAAATGGATTTAACTGTTGATGAGTTGGTTGCATTGTTCCCTGATTAAAAGTGTTCTGCATATTTACCTGTGGATTTGCAGAAGGTGCTGCAGGTGCGCTCTGTTCAGTCTGAGATGCCTGAGCTGTCTGAGGAGCCTGAGCAGTTTCAGCCACAGCTGACTTTCTTCTTCTCTTAGGAGCATTTTCAGGAGTGAACCTTGAAGTTCTGTCAGCAACCTTTAAAGCAATCTGGCTCTGATATGCCTGTGGTAGCTGAGATAAAGCAGGCTTAATCTTTTCCATTAAAGAGTTCAGCTGTTCCAAGTTTCCACAGTTATCAATAGACTGCATAATGGTTGTTACAGCTTTTGCCTGAATATTGGCAATTTCAACAGCTGACTGGCCCTGATCCTGCTCATGGTACTCATAAGAGTTACTCTTTAATTCAGCTACATCTTCAGAAGAAGTACCCTCCAGGTTGTAAGCCATACGAACAGCACGAGTGAAGGCACGGTTACACATCATCTGACATGGGTGACCAGTCCATGCACCGGTCTTACCGATATCATCAATAAAAGCGTAACCGATAGTTGGGTGCGCCATATCTTTACGATAAATCTTGCACTCAACCATAGATGGAATTTCTTTAGTTACCATAGCGTCGTGAGGAACTTTTTTGTGTGCATTTGGATCCCAGATCCAGGTTGTTTCTTTAAATTCCTTTTTAACTTTATCGTGCATTACGTATTCAAGGCCGTCAGACTGAGGATTGGTAGCATAGATCTTGATATAACCCTCAAGTAAAATCTGAGTTTTGATGGTCTTGGACTTATCATCAAAATATGAAGCAATCTCAGTCTTTAATGGGTTTAAATTGTTATCAAGACAAGTATATAAGTACTCGTTAATGCACTGTGGTGCAATTGAAGACAGTACATTTGAAGGTACGTCTTTTAAGATCTTATAGTTTAGGTGTAACCATAGATCGTCAATGGAGCCTGCAATGTTAAACTGATGTTTAACCTTTAGAACTACAGGCAGGAAGGTATCAATCAAAGGTAAGATATGATCACGATCAGGAATAGCATTACGAATTCCCTCAGATGGAATATCGTCAGAGGTACTGCGTCTTACCTGATTATGAGCAGTCATTGGGCTGTTTAAACCCAAAGCTGATAACTGGTTCTCGATATTATTGATGTTATTTGTCATGTTAACGTTGTTGTTCATAAGAAGTACTCCGTTATAATTATATTACTTTATGTGATATTTCTATTTATCATAATATTACATTTTGTAATATTTGCAAGTAAATATTAAAAATTTTCTTTATAAATATCTGAATGTTACGTTCTATAACTTTTCAATTTTTACAAGGTAACAAAAGTGTGATTTTTTAGGATTTTTGTTTTAAATAAATCCAGAACAAAATTTAAACCGAGTGATGTTTTTTGGAGGGACAAATATTCTCTTCAGATATTTTTTGCTCTTAGTTTTTTTAATTCTTAGTGTTTTCTAGGTAACTTAGTTAATTTATCCTCTTTCGGTCTATCTTTACCCCACGAAAAATCATAAATCCGCTCTTCATCTGTAAAAATTGCTCTTACTTTATAAAAAGGAGCATATATGCAGAACAATTCAAACGATCCTTCAAAGGACATTCAACAGAATACTGAGGAAAAATCAGCAGCACAGATCTTAAGAGAAGAACCTTCCATGCCTTCAGACAAGTTAAAGGAAGATTTGAAGAATAAGACTTCTGAGAGCAAGACCAACGCTGACACCAATAAAGCTCAGGAGCCTAATCAGAATGCACAGTCAGGTAACGTAAATCCAAATGAAGAGTTTAAAGTAAATATTCAGAAACTCTCAAAGAAAACCTTGGATTTCTTCAAGAAAGCTGGTAAGCAGATTATGAAGAAAGAAGAGGAATCAAAAGAAGAGAATGTAAAAGGCGTTTATGCAGCTAATGCTAAGACCAACTACATACACGAGTTTTTCTCACACCGTCAGAATTTAGGTTTAACTCTGTCCGTATTAGCTCTGACAATTTCATCTATTGCTTTTTTAAAATCCGGAGACAGTGCATCTGGAGCTTTCATTGAAGCTGAAAATGACGTAACCACACAGACTGTTGCTCATTTAGACAAGAACGGTGATGAAGTTCCACAGGTACAGGGAGTTGTATTTGCAGATCAGAAGTCTTTTGAACTTGCTGTAGCCAATGCAGTTAAGTCTCAGCACTTAATTCCTGAAAAAGTTCAAGGTGGTGATGATACCAGTTCATTAACCAAGCAGCAGTTCAACGCACGTGTTGCTCAGGCACTTGAAGATATTCGTACAGCTCAGTTAATTGGTGAAATCAAAGCTAAGAAAGAGAAATACACTAACGCAGCCAACACAGTTCCTGAGGAGCGTCACCTCTACGGTAATGTTAACGCTCGTTTCGTTATCAAAGAGTTCTCTGACTTAGAGTGTCCTTACTGCAAACGCTTCTTTGAGACTCCAAAGGCAGTAGCAGACCGTTCTAACGGTCAGGTTGCTGTAGAGTGGTTCCATACTCCTCTATCATTCCATGATCCTGTTGCTACTAATGAGGCTGTTGCAACCGAGTGTGTAGCTAAGTTAGGCGGTAACCGTGCTTTCTGGACATCATTACAGCACATCTTTGATACCACCTACGGTAACGGCCAAGGAACTCCAATCTTAGGCAACATTTCTAAGGCATTCGAGTTAAATGACGATGCATACCTAACATGTATCAACGACAAGTCAATCATTTCAAAGATTGAGAAATCAAAGCAGTTAGCCGCATCTTATGGTATTTCAGGTACTCCTGCTTCAGTGATTATTGATACCAAGACAGGTCATTCTGTAACTGTTTCAGGTGCTCAGGATGCTTCAGCTTTAATGAACGCAATTGAGAGTCTTAATGCTCAGGAAGAGCCTGATAACGTAGAGCCTGAAGCTCATTCAGAAGAAGTAGCTACCGCTAAAGCTCCAGCTAACAACTAATCCATAGATAAAACCTTCATCATTACGAGGAGTTTGTATGAACAACAGTAAGAAGGTTTTATCAGTTCTATTTATTTCTCTATTTACTATTACATCATACGCAGGAACCTCTGATGACGGAGGTTCCTTTTTTGGTATGGGCAATAATAGTAGTCAAGGAACTGATAACACCATTCCAAACGAAAGACGTTTTTTACCAAAAGGTGATCTTTCAGATATGAGTCCTGCCGAGATTAAACATCTTCAGAACATGAGGAAAATGCAGACCAAGCAGGAGATCCAAACTTCAACTTTTAACAAGATGGTAATGAACAAAAAAGATAAACGTGCCATTGATTACAATGAGAAGTTGCAGTACGTCTATCAGCGTCAGTTAAAAGAAGATGATCTAACTCCTGAACAAAAGCAGAAAATCTACAAAGGACTACGTAAAGCCAAAGCTCAAGAAGCTGCTGCTCGTAAAAAGTATGAACAGACAAAAGATCTTCGAGATAAAGCTTATGCCGACATGGTCAAGCAAAATGAACAGGACATGATGGACGAAGTTACTAAAATTCGTCAAAACAGACTTAAAGAAAAGAATATTGATGTACAGCAGTTTTTTGACTTCACAAAAACTGAAAATTATCAGAAGAATTTAAAAGCTATTAACAAACAGGCTCAGGAAACCATCAGGACAGCAAAGAAAAGTGAAAAGCCAAAGCAGGTTTTTCATTATGAAAGTGAAAAGAAAGGCTTAACTGTTGAAGAAAAGCAAAAATTACAAGAATTTTTAAATTCTCCTGAAGGTCAAAATCTTGCGCCTACAGTAAAACAGTCAGTAGAAGCTCTATTAAAAGGTAAAACACGAGTTGACAATAAAACACAGGCTCGTAAACAAAAAAGTGTCTTCTTTGATTTTGATGGTGAAGAAGAGGAAGAAGAAGCTGTAAACCTGCCTACTCAGATTGGCTCATTGGCTGAGGCAGAGAAACTTTTTGATAAAGATGGTAAAGGTGGAGTTCTAATTCCAAATCAACCAATTCACATGGCTCCACAGGTACGTGAAGCTATTCGTAAAAGAGTTGAATTATTAGTTAAAACCCAAGGTCTTTACGGCATGCGTACTTATGAAAGAGATGCTTTAAATGCCATGCTTTTTAACTACGGTGTACAACTCTTAGAAGACGGCAGTGTCATCGCATTAGAACCAGTTGATGATCCTTCTCAGACAGCTCAGGAAACACCTGAAGTTGCTCCGGGCATTGAAGTTCCTAAAGGTGCTCAGAAAGTTGTTATTGGTGAGTATGCTCCAACTGAAGAAGACGAGAATTTACCTAAACTTGACGAGTTGAATAACACTACAGCAAGCAAAGGTAATACTCCGTCTGATGCTGTTGAAGATTATGAGTACGGCTATGATGCCTATCAGAAATACGACAACTCTAGTAAAGGCACTAACACAGCTGGTGAAAGGGCTGAAAAGTCTTTAAAAGAGCAGACCTTACAGGAATTTAATTTAGATGGAGAGCACTGATGTTTAAAGGCAGAAAAAAACCTCATCGTCCTAACAAAGAAGCTTTACCTGTAATGAGAAAAAGTAAGGATTTAAAACACAGAGAAAGCATTTATGAGAAGTATTCATTCATTTGGATCTTCACTTTCTTTGTGTTCTTTATGTTCATATTCTTAATCTACATTCCAGGCATTGTCATTGAGAAGATCAGCGATGCTCACGAGCAGGCTTATGAAGCTAAAAAGCCAGTACCGGTCTTTGAAACTTATCCTGAAGTTGTGCGTCAGGCAGCACGAGCTGACTTGGAGAAAAATCTGCTTAAAGCTAATCTTACCGATGCTAATGTTGCGGTGCTAAACCGTAAGATTTTAACATTGGGGCTAGCTGTAGATAATCACTCAAACGTACGAGTTCTTTCAAAAGAAGAATGGAATGAAGCGAAGAAAGCTGACAAAGAAGCTTTTGATTTGCATTCACGCAACATGCTAGAAATTGCAGCTTATGAATATGAGAAATTACGTAAAGAACATCTTAATTTCTTAAAAGATGATGCTGTAGTTTCTGGCAAGTCTGAAGTTAAGACTGACGCTCCTGTAGTTGAAGATAATAGCAATGGTACTGTAGCTGAAGAAGAGGAAGAAGAGATCGTTCAGGACAATCTTGAAGCCTTTTATGAAGCTACCAATAAAGTACAGCAGCGTCAGCTGTCAAGAACTCAGATGCGAGCACTGCAAAGACAGAAGTTACTTATGCGCTATCTTTTAAACTCAATGCAGAACTCTTTAAAAGTAACTCATTCTCAGAACGGTCACGTAACTCAGGGAAGTCGTTATCTTCAAGAGCAGATTGACTATTACTCAAGATAAAGAACAACAGTTCTACAAGCTGTATTGCAAGCACAGTTTCTACAAGCGTTCCCTATTCTTACAACAATCAAAAATATTATTATGGATAAAATAAAACAAAAAGCAGACTTAGCGCTGCTTACTTTAACTTTAGGTGTTCTTGTCTATTTCTTCGCCTGCTGGATTGTCACTAAAGATTTAACTATGGACGATTATTGGTATAAAACTGTTCCATTTAACATGGAGTGGTTTGGTCAGAGATGGGAAACTTGGTCTCAGCGAATTGCTATTGATGCTTTTGTCGTATGGCTGACAAGAACCAGTGAGTTATCCTGCGAAGTAATTACAATTTTAATCTGGATTGCGCTTGCAGTATCTATGCTATGGTCACTTCATATTAAAAATTTTAGTGCAGGTATTGCTGTTGTACTTACTCTCGCTTTTCAGAACGTCTTTGAAGTAGAAACCGCAGGCTATTTTACAACTCATTTAAACTACGTTCTCCCAGTACTGCTGGCAATCCTTGTCTGCAATATTCTCTATCTTCAGAAAATCAATGGCCTTGTAGCACTTCTCATGTTCTGCATGGTCTATATTCTCGGAAATCAGGAACTTGCTGCTATCGGAATGATACCTATCTTGGGGTGGATTTTCTTTAAAGGACCAAAGCAGAACAGAAGCTATGTCGTAGCCTGTTTTTTAATTACATTGTTATGCATAGCCCTATTCTTTATGTGTGGTGCTACTACAGTAAGAAAGTGCGTTCATGGTCTTCAGGAATATCCAAACTTTGAGTCTCTATCTGTACTCTACAAAATTTACAGTGGCTCATTGGTTACCTTGACTTACTATTTCTGTCAGATTAACTACTTTAGCATTTTCTTAATAAGTACTCTTACCTTCTGTCTTTTAAAGCAGCAGAACAAACTTACATGGGTTAATGCGGTAATTACTGTTGTTATCGTATATCTGTGCCACTACGTAGCAAGTCAGTTTAATGAAGAGTTAATTTACACCAATCTACATTATCAATATGCCAATAATATTCACTTTACAGGGCTAAGACCAGTTTTACTGTACTTGTATTCATTATTGTGTGTAATCGCTGTAATTATTGAGATTTGTGCCCTCTCCGTTAAAAATCAAGTAAAGTTGCTACTCTTGGGATTATTAGGAGTAGGTTTTGCAGTAAGAATGGTAATGGCTTTTTCTCCAACCATCTTTTTCTCTCTTTCAAGAACCTTTATCTTTTTTAACTTTGCAATACTGTTATGTGCTCTGTTTGCTTTAAAACAATATCAGCTGTTAAACTCAAAGAAAGTACACCTGACAATCATTGTTTTAGCTGTCTTAGCTTTAATTCCTCGTTTTGATTTCTTAAAGTCAGACGATTACAAAGATCATTTTCCTTACTATCCTTTCTTTGAACGTCACTTTGATATGATGGTTTATAAGTGTCAGCTAAAGTACAATATTCGTAAATCTCATATTGCAGATCTTGATAATGCCTATTACAAAGACTTCAAGAATCTTAACAAGCAACTTAGAAAGCTTGATGAACGCAACAAGCGCCTTATCGAAGGTAATTTCCCTGCTCCTGTTTTCCAACATCCGTTACATGATAGATCACGTCGTAATGAACCTGTCATTGTACCTGATTCTAAAATTGTCGTTAAATCGACTCTAACAGACATCAAGAACTAAGATATAATTGTGATGTAGATTTTACTGTATACATTCTTTTGGGAAGCTGTGAAAAGCTTCCCTTTTTTATTGGGTAATTTTTAATTACAATAAAGTACGCTCACATACCGTGGTTATCGTGTTTCTATGATATAAGGATGTTTTTATGTTATTTAAAGTGAGAAGAGCAGCAGAAGCTGACTTAAACAAACAACTTTCAATTTTAGTATCTCCTAAAAAGAAGAATGTGTTTGAAATGATTGGCAATGGTGTTTCTACAACTCTCAATATCATTTCAAATACTGCCAAGACTATAGAAAACTGCAGCGAAATGATGTACCAGGCTACTACTCAAATGAATAAAGCTATGTACAATAAATTAAGTCCTGAAGCAAAAGCAGAATTTGATGCTCGCATGGCTGAATTACACATTGACGTTTCTAAGTATAAAAACAAATAATTATGGCAAGTGATATAAGTGACAAGTTATCAATGGACAGATAAACAAAAACTGGAGCTTAGAACGATAACAACTCCAGTTTCTTTATTCCCTACAACGGATGACTGATTGCGTATTTAAGCTTTTCTAAAATTACTTCAAGTCTTGCCCTTGTAATCTTCTCATCAATATTCAACAGAAACCTTACTGATTTGTCTACTCGGTTTAACTCTGAGTTATGACTCTTACCTTTTGTCTTGATGTATATAATGTCGTCATTATTTACATCGTAACATACATGAAGATATGAATAATCTTCTCTGTAATTAACCTCACCTGAAGCTGTGACCAGTGCATCTAACTGCTCCCGTTTAAACATAGGCAGACCTCTCTGTATTTGTTTATTAGGTTACTGATATAAACTGCTAAGGCTTTTCTGTGTATTTTTAATTTTTACTTCCAATATCTGTCTTAAATCAAATTCATCAATCTTATTGTCGATGTTATAAATAAACTCGATATTGCTATCACGAAATCCTACTTTAGCCTCATGGTTACGGTCGGCTGTCATGATGTATATAAGATTCTCACTTTTTGTATCGTAACAAACGTGGATAAAGGAGTAATTTTGATGGAAATTTACTCTTTTTGATAAATTTGCGAGCTCTGTCACCTGATTACTTTTTAACATTGTGTTTCCCCTCCTCTACATTTCAATGTGAGCATCGTCGTTCTCATCAAAATAAAAAGGAGTCTTTGTGTGGCGTGTAGGCAAGAAACATAGAGCAATCTTATTCCAGATATTTACTCTCTTTTGCAATCTTCTGGTAATGTTGAAAATGAAGTCATTTACAGACAATTCATCTACAAACAGTAAATATTCCTCTGTGGATTTACTTAACAGGTACTCGTTTAATTTTAAAGTCATAAATACAGCAACATTAAACATTTCATGAGATTCTGTCTTAGGTTTACGTTCAAAATTTCCTAGAACAAAACAGAAGAACAGATAAAGTGACTCTGCTATATACTTGCGTTGCTTTGGCATGAACATGAAAAAGAAATACGCTAATGCAAGCGCAAGAGAAATAGATATACTTAATTTAGATACAAAACATAATCCTAAACCAATCAAAAACAGCATAAAACCTGATAAAGCAAAGATTTGTAGCTCTAGTTTTCTGTTTCTGTTTAAATGGCTCTGTAGAGTAATAAAATCAAATATGTATGGATTAAAACCTACTCCGTATGATCCTAAGATTATTGAACATATCTTTGTAACTTCGGTATTATCAATCTCTGGTAATTTATCACCAGTGTCTTTTGTATATGGAATAACGGTACCGTTCTTTACAGCTAAAAACTGAAGAAAGAATGAATTGTTCTTACTCATGTTCTACTCCTCAATTTCTCGTGTTGATATTCAGTGAACTTGTGCGGTTTGAAAAGTAATGATTAAGAAACCTTTCAAAAACATCCTTTGGTGGCTCCAGTCTTATTGAGCACTTATACAATTTCTCGTAGGTAGTTTTAATTTCCTCAACATAATGGTAAATATTCATGAACAGATCGTTGGCTGTCTTTAATAACTTGTCATTATGCTTTGTGAACTCTTTATCAATCTTATTTCTTTTTACGGTCTTCAAGTTATAAATACTGTAGATATATCTCTTTAACTGCACAGATAGAAGTTTTAATTTTATATCTCCCATATTCTGTAAGTTATGACAGATGATTTCTAAATGTTGTTTTCTGTGTTCTGCGTCAGCTACGCTTTTAGCTTTATCAACTTCAAGATCATCAAACTCACAATTAAAGATTTGTCTGTTCTCGTACCACTCTTTCCAACGTTTAGAAGGGAATAATGTCAGAAGATTTATTATTTTGTAATCATGCATATTTTTTTTACTTCGGTGATGTTCAAAATAAAATCGTGAGTTATTTTAATTTTAGCTCACGATTTTTCTATTACTTTGATTTTGCGCTGAATTTACGAATTAAATGATTCCGGTAATTTTCAAGTCTTTTTAAACTCTCACCTTGAGCTAGGCTCTCTGCTACGAACATCGTATACAATTCCGAGTTTTCTTTCTCTAACTTGGTTATTCTGTCATTTAAGATACCTTCCCGACAAGACATCATGTAGCAGATAAAGGCTACGAGAACTGTTGCGCAGATTGTACAAAAATGCAGTAGTACATACCATTTTTGAGGATCACCTTTTTTTACCAGATTATCCATTTAATTCTCCAATTATTCAGGAATATCTATTTGTGGTGCTGGCTGTTTTGCACCTTCACCACCTGAGTTCTTTACATTAGGTAATAATGACTGACCTGAAAAATCACCAAATGGATTCATACCTCCAGTAAAGCCCATTATCTGTGTGAATAAAGAAGAGATGTCTTTACCGTTGATAGTAAAGTTACCTTTCTCAACTTGAAGCTTTGAAGTAAGGGTTTTGTCTTCCTGTGCTGTAATGAAGTTTGACTTTACTAAGCCCTGAATAAAGGTATTCTTTGGCTCTGTAAAAGACTGACCTGATAGTTTCAAGGTATAGTCTGCCTTGAACTTGTTCATGTCCGGTGCTGAAGTTGTAACTGGTGTATTTGTACCTTCAAGGACTACATTACCTACAATGAGGTTTTTACCAATAGCAAATTTCAAACCGTTCGCTTCTTTACCGTCATTCTGCATTCTTCTGTAATACTCAGCATTGCTGAATGAATACATCTGCGATGAATTTGCAATATCTACTGTTCCAATCTTCAAATGTGAGAAACTAGGAGCGGAATAATCGTCTGCGTCTTTAAAGAATGAAGTAATAGGTGCTGAATAAGTTACATTAGCTAAATTTATTTTTGTGTTACCGTTAAACTTACTGTCAATAGTAGCTTCAGGTGCAGTCAAATTCAGAATGTACTTATCTAAATCAGTATCTGAATAGTTAAACTTGATTAAGCCCTGATATTTGTGAGTTGAAACTTTTGTTGTTCCTTCTTCATCTAAAACGTATGAAACAGGAATTTGAGAATCAACTTTAAATTTTAACTCTGCACTTCTAAATCCTGCGCTTAGGTTTAACTGACTGATACCATATTTGCCAATGATCTGATTTAACGGAGCTTTGTCTTCAATATAAATATCTGCGAATAACTCTGTTGGGCTCGAAATTGCTTCAATTGTGATCTGAGATGTTGGTACTGGAATACCTACGTCTTTTGGCGAAATTGTGATTGCTGCTTTCTTATAGAAGAATAACCATAAGTTGGATGACTTGTATGAAACGTCATACTTATCATTAGAAAACTTCTTTGTTAATTCAGCCATCTTCTCATCAAACTGCTGTGAGAAACCGTATGAAGTAATTACACCTACACCTGTTGATAAACCGATTGCAATAAATAATGTTGCTATAAGATTTCTTTTAAAGTTTTTTGGGTTTGCATACTTCTGTAGCTTTTCGTCAATTCTTTCCTCTAGACTTTTCTTTTCATCGTTGTGAGGAGTTGTCTGTGCAGTATCCTGCTTTACCTCTTCTGCTTTAGGAGCTGATGTATCTACATTAGCCTTTTCGTTGTTTTCCATTTAATAAAATCCTTTTTTTGATCAAAAAAAATATTACTAGCTAGGCTAGTGGGATTAATCTTAGAAAATTAAGGGTAAATCTGTCTTGTAGTTAGGGGGTAACTTTGAACTTGATAATAGTTAATATTTGGTGGTTAAAGATTGGATTAAAATCATAGATTTCTGTTAATTCATATTCTTAATACAAATATGTGTTTATTCTGTTGTCTTGAATAAAAATAACTAATAAATTGAAAGAAGATAAATTTCAGTACGAACTGATATTTTGATATAAAAAATCAGTTCATATTTAGCATTGAATAATTTGCTCTGACTATGAACTGATATATGTATGATTTAAGAATATTTATTTGAGTTTATTTATCTTCTGTTAAGTCGTTTACTTCATTGTATCCATTCTCTTCGTTGGTAATTGTTGAATTTAGCTCTGTGCTTTCCATGTCATTCAGAGTTTTAGTAATGTCTCCTAAATAAATATTAAGTTGTCGTGCTTTTCTTTTAAATTCACCTAAAACCTTTGTTGCCTTTCTAATTTGAGCAAACCTCTCTTCATATTTCATGATTAGGTCTACTTGCCATTTTGCTTCACCGGCAAAAGCCTTTCTTTTATAAATAATACCGTCAGGATCATTCAAAGGTATTCTTGTAATAAAGTATTTGATTTTACCTTCAATCTTACGACCGTTTCTTTTGGACCAGTAAATTGATTCTAATGTACCAGCTTTTTCTGGCTCTTTAATTTTGCAATTATCAAAATCAAATATATCTTTTCTGAAATTTACATTAACTGTGAACTTAAAGAATGAATTTCTTTTTTTAGCTTCCAAGATAGACTCTTCAAAGAAACTGCTTTTAAGGTGTCTGGCTTCGATATAAAGAGCTAGCCTGATCTTAGCTAAGATTGAAGTAAGATCGTTAATTCGATCAGAGTTTTCTTTAAAAATATTAGAAATATCATCTAGAGTTAAATGTGCTTCTTTTGAACCTTTTTCCTGATCAAGTAAAGACAGAAGTTTTCCACCTATTTGACGCACTGTTGAATTATCTGAATTATTCATGTTATAAACCTAATTTTTACTTTAATACAAATGAACGGCACGCTAATAACAAGCAAAGCAGTTTTACCCCCCTGTCCACGCTTTAAGAGCGATCTTTTTAAGGACTAAAGATGAGGAAAAATTTACCGCATATCCGCTTATACTAAAGCGTGCCATGGGGTACGGCACGCTTTGATGGGGTAAAGTAAGAGTTTTGGGTATTAAAATTGGTTAAAACACAAAAATGGACCGTGGCACTGTTTATTATAAGCGTGCCATGGGGTACGGCACGCTTTGATACCAATACACTCTTTTGACTCAATAATCTGTATGATCCAATTAAATTATCAGCGTGGCACTGTTTATTTTATGCGTGCCACGGTGGGCGGCACGCTTTGATATCAAATTCAAAATCAATAAATGTAATCGTGTTAAAAAATTCATTATTATTGTTTTATCTGCTTTATTCAAAGCGAGCCGTGGTGGACGACACGCTTTGATACTAATGATATTTTTACTTAATATTTGTCTGTATCCTTAACATATCGAACATTTCTGAATTTTGGAAACTCAAATGAGTCATCACAACAAATTTCGCTAAAATCATCTGAAGCAATACCTAATGCGACTTTTAGATTATTGGTAATTTGTTCTGAGTTGCTAGATATGTATCTTTTAATTTTATTAAGTTTACAAGAAATCTCCATTATTGTTTTAGAGAGTTCTTTGTTCTTTAACACATAAGCTCTGTTCTGATAAGTTTGTAAAGTCTGTAAGATGATATTTACCCAGTGGTTATAATCAGCAAGTCTTAAGAGTAATTCAGGCTGAGATATGTCAAAGAAGTCTATTTGAGCTGATACAAACTCGTTAATTTGATCTGCAAGTGATGAATACTTGTTAAGTAAATATCTGTATCTGTCAAGACGACCTACTTCTGTTGGGTGGGTTAAGCTGGTTGTTCTTTTAGTTAAATTTTGATTTTTTATAGCTGTAGTAAACATAAAAAAATTCCTCGAACTCGTTTTTAACAATTTTGATTTTTTGAGTTATAAGAGTTTTTTTAACTTATATAGGTGACCAAATTTTTCTCACAAGGCACAAAAGTTTTCTGTGTATGTGACCAAAAGTTTTTCACACCATGACTATATTTTTTTTGGAAGAGCAAGTTATTCACATGATGACTATTTAATTCCGACTCTATATTCTTTAAAGCCGTAAGCCTGAACAGATCATCTTTGCTAATCAATTGGTGCTTTGTCTTATCTTTTATATCGGAAGATAATTCAGTAATTGTGGTGTTTTGATTATTGTTTTCAGTTTTAGTGTTTGTAACGCTATTCTTAACAATTTCTGGTAGCTCGATCTTCTCCTCGTAAATAGTACGTACTGTGTTTTCATTTTGAATAGATGCTGTATTCTTATTAACACAAGCATAACCTTCTTTGATCTTATGAATTTTCTTCTTACTGTATTTCTGACATTTCTTTGAAATAGTAAGTGAGATCAATTTGCAGTACTCATTGAATAAATTGTCTGAGAATAAAATTGAATGATTTAATAATGCTTTACCTGATAACTTGGTATCTGTTTCAGGCTCATTACCAGAAATCATTTCTAAATCAGCCATTTTGGTTAAAGTATTGATAACAGTCTTTTCAGTAATGTTTAAATCTGTTACTAAATGTTTCATCTGAATTGGACTAACATTAAATCCGTCCCCTGCTCTGTAATTAAATGAAGCTTTATCCAACATCATTGAGAGGATAAGCATTAAAGTACAGTCTGCGATGTATTCAGATTTTTCAGTGCCGTCATCACTGGATTTTGAAACTTTCTTAATGCCGAAAATTGGTAAAAACTGTTTATTTTCACCTTTGGTTATAGCGATCTGACAAGTGTTTTTATATTGAGTATTACTGATTAAAAGAGGTGCTTCTTGAGTTAAGAGATTTAATTGATGTCTAACCATTCTTCCAGTTAAAACCTGTCCCTGACAGATGTAATCTGAAATTGTGGTTGTGGTGATTGAAATAAGACCATCACGACATATCTTACAGTTATCCATAAGAGCAGTCAGCTTAGAGAAGACTACCAGCCCCTGTGATGAGAATTTACGGTATATAGGGGTAAACTTGCCTTGAGCAGCTGAAAGTTTAGTCTTTTGAACTGATAAATGGTTGCCAGTGAGAATTGGAAGATGATCCTTGAAGAGCTTGCCTTCAAAATTTAATGTGTACAACATAACAAAATTTTCCTAAAGTTATGTATGTATTTGTTGAATACAAGCTTTTTTGTGTGTTATAATGCAAGCGTTCGCTTGTAGAACAAATACTAGTCAACTTTAGCGAGTTGACCACGCCTCGGTAGAAAGGCTTGCTAAACACATTCTGCCGAGGTTCCCCTCAGAAAAGACATTTCGTACAAATTAAATAAATTAAAGAATCAATCTATTGAAATCAAAGAATTTTATTAGATGTAAAGATCTAATATAAATTATGCGAAGTTACAGCTTACCTTTTCTAAATTCGTAACAATCTAGAATAAAAAAATCTATCATAACTTAGAGCAACAAATGCATTTTGATTGGTTAGCAGTTCATTACTTTTTCAATAATACACTGATGAGTTTTAGTGTCTTTTGAGTAGTTAATACCTACTAGTAAAACTTCACCTTTTTATTCTTTAAAGAAATGTAATTTCAAATTAGTCATTTGATAAGTTTAAGTAATGATTCATTTTTATTCCTACTCAGAAACACGGGGTAATTATACCTTTACTTTTAGTTATATTATTTTATACATTTAGCAGTGTATTACATATACATATAAATACACTGCTTCTTTCCTTTTAGATCTCGCTTCGTGCGTGCAAATCTTCCCAAACAAGACGAGCTGTAGCACCAACTGTTCTAAATGGTTCTGGTGGACAGTAACTTGGAGCATCGCACTGTTGCATGTAGCGAAGTTCTTCACTATCTCTACCACATACCCAATCTGCTAAGAAAGTTCCACACATAGAAGCTCTTGTTACTCCTGTACCGTCACCTGCAGCTCCAGCGTAAACATTCTTACCTACATTGGCAAAGAAAGGTAAGGTGTTTCTTGATAATGGAATAAAGCCACCGTAAGCATACTCAAAGTTAACATTTGATAGCTGAGGGAATCTGTTATTAAAGGCTCTGTGAAGCTTATAAATTGATTTATATAGACGCTCAGGAGCGATATTGATATGAGTTGCAAAGGTTATATCTGTTCTTACATATAAGCGCTTGGTTGTGGTGTAACGTAAAGTTGCTCCAGCAGGATGTGCAGAACACAATCCCCAAGGTTTAGCTCCATGTAATGTAGATATTTCTTCATCTGTAAGCTCTCTTGTATGAGCACCAAAGCTGTGAATTCCAATTAAGTTCTCAGAGCCTTTTGCTCCGAAGTTCTTAATGAAAGCATTTAGAGTCATGATAACTTGTTTGCATGAGATGATTTTGCCATTAGTAAGTTTTACCTGTGGAACTTCACCTTCTAAAACTTCTAATACAGGACAATTCTCAAAAACATGAACGTTCTTTGGTAAAACAGTAGCTAGTCCCCTTACAGTCTCAGATGGATTGATAAGGATAGTACCAGGTGTATACAGTGCCTTGAAATAGAAGTCTGTACCAAATCTTTTAGCTACTTCATCTTTATCAAACCACTGATACTGTGCCCCCATAACGTCCAAAAACTTAGCTAGCATATTTAAATACTTCAAACTGCCCTTTTCACGAGCTGTTTGGTGCATGCCTGCTTGCTGCCAGTCGATTTGAAGATTGTTCTCTTCTTTGATCTTCACCATTCTATCTATAACATATCGATTTAGTCTAAATCTCCATTTCTGATCGTCTAAGGTAAAGTTAGGATCACCTACGATGCTGTGTGGAACATCAATGATGAAGCCTGCATTTCGACCACTTGAGAAATAACCAACTGGCATTGCATCAAATAAAGCAACAGTAGCATCAGGCTTGTTCTCAGCTAATCTAAAAGCTGCATTTACACCACCAAATCCGGCGCCTACTACAACGTAGTCATATGATCTTTCAATTTCATCGACAGAATTGAATTGATGATTTTTATAGCGTGAAGTTTCAAACCAACCGTTTTGACCTGAAGCTTCAGGAAATCTATCAGTCTGTTTCATAAAGAAGATCCTACCTTAAATGTAATTGTCAGAATTGAAATTTAGATAAAGTAAAGCCAGATAGTTTTTAAGTTATCTGGCCTTTGAATATTATTGATTAGTACTTAAATACAGGGATCTGTGAGTGCTTGTATAACTCTAAGATTTTTTCAGCTACATCTTTTTGCTGATATGCTTCAACAACTTTCTTGTAAACAGGATTGTCTTTGTCAGCAGTTCTTGCAGCAACGATGTTGATGTAAGGATTGTTTGCATCAATCTTACCAGTTGTATCCTGGTAGATAGCATCCTTATCTGGTGTTAAACCATTATCTGTAGCATAGTTAGCGTTAATGATTGAAATTGCTACATCAGGAATTAAGCTTGGAGTATTACCTGCATCAACCTCATAGAACTTGATGCTCTTAGTGTTTTCAGTAACATCACGAACTGTTGGTAAATAGCCTTTTGACTCATCTAACTTAATAACACCAGCTTTCTCTAATAACTTTAGAGCACGACCACCATTGGTAGGATCGTTAGGTAGAGCTACAGTATCGCCATTTTTTAATTCATCAATAGACTTAATCTTATTTGAGTAAGCACCTAGTGGTGAAATAATGGTATCAGCGATGTATGATAATTTGTAGCCATTAGCCTTGCAGTCAGCATCTAAGAAAGCTTTGTGCTGGAATGCATTTAAATCGATATCACCATCATTTAAAGCACGGTTAGGTAAGGTGTAATCTGCAAACTTAACAATGGTGAGCTTAATTCCCTCTTTTTCAAGCTTGCTTGCAACTAATTTCCACTCTTCAGTGTGCTCACCTACAACACCTAATTTTACTTCAGTAACTTTTGTTGCGGTGTTCTCAGTACTCTGAGTCTGCTCATTCTTGTCGTCACCACAAGCTGTTAAGGTTAAACCTAAAGCAACCGCAGCTGCTGTTTTAATAATATTTTTTAACATTTGATTGTCCTATAATTACTAGTTATTAAAATTAAACTTCAATTCCTGCCTGGAAATTCTTATAGGCAAGCGCTATATCTGCACCAATTGTTCTAAATGGCTCTGGTGGCAGATAACTTGGAAAATAGGTTCTCTTGATGTAATCTAGTTCTTTGCTATCAACATTCTGAATGAGATCGGCTAAATAGTTGCCTAAAACTGTAGCCTTAGGCACGCCAGAACCATCAGGTGTTACACCAGCGTAAATATTCTTTGCAACCTCACCGAATAATGATCTAGTATTACCTGTAAAAGAGATAAGACCACCGTAAACATACTCGAAATTAACATCCTTTAATGAGTTAAATCGTCTGTCAAAAGCTCTGCGTAATAAAGTTACAGCTTTATTCTTACGATTTGGATCGATGTTCAAGTGTGTTGCAAAAGCAATGTCTGTTCTTACAAAAATTCTTCTGTGAGGAGTTAATCTTACAGTGCAGCTAGCTGGATGTGTACCAACTAAGCCCCATGGTTTTAAGTCTTTAAAAGGCTCAAACTCTTCATCTGTAAGTTCGCGAGTCATAGCACCAAAGCTATGAATTGCAGCTACAGGATCAGTAATTTTTCCTAAGCCAAAAGCTTTAATAAAAGCATTTACAGTGAGAATGATCTTCTTGGTTTTGATTACCTTACCATTTGAAATCACAACAGCAGGTTCACTGCCATTAATTACTTCGATAACAGGAGTATTTTCAAAAACATCGACATTCTCTGGTAAGGCTAAAGCAAGACCTCTAATAGCTTCAGATGGATTGTTTAGAATACCATTTTCTACATATACAGACTTTTCATAGAAATCAGTTCCTAATCGTGAAGCTGTTTCTTCTTTACCTAAAACTTCATGCTTTACTTTAAGTTCATCATAGAACTTATCTAATGCATCAAGATCTTTTACTCGGTTTAAGTTCTTTACAGCTTTATAGAAACCGTCAGTTCTCCACTCAAAATCAAGATTGTGCTCTTTGCGAATTTTCTCGATTCTGTCAATACCAATCTTGTTTAAATGAAGTAAGTATTCCTGATCTTCAACAGTAAAAGAATTTCTTCCAACTAATGGTTTAGCAAACTGAGCATAGCTGATAAATCCTGCGTTTCTACCACTAGAAAAGCAGCCAACAGGCAGAGCATCGATTAAAGCGACAGTTGCAGATGGTTCATTTTCTACTAATCTGAAAGCTGCACTTACACCACCAAATCCGGCTCCTACAACTACATAGTCATAGCTGTCTTTAATGTCTTTTACATCTTTAAAATTTGCATTCTTATTCTTTGAAAGCTCATACCAAGGATTTACGCCAGAGCCTTCTGGAAAATCAATTACCTTACTCATGATTGCCTCTTATTTGTGTTTATTAGTGTGTTGTCTTTTTGATGATGGCGTTACCGATTGACTGAATGATTGCAACCATAATTAAAATTACAATCACAGTTACATAGGTAACATCTGTCTGACCTCTTTGATGACCATATCTAATAGCAAAATCACCTAAGCCACCACCACCGATGGCACCAGCCATTGCAGTAAGACCAATCAAGCTAATTGCTGTGATCTGGGTTACACGTACTAAATGAGAGATACTCTCTTTTAAATAAACTCTAAAAATGATGCCTACAGCACTTGAACCCATGCTTTGTGCAGCCTCAACAAGACCTCTGTCTACACTTGATAAAGCACTTTCAACCTGTCTTGAGAAGAAAGGAACAGTACCGACTACTAAAGGTACGATTGCACCTACTGTACCGATTGCAGTGCCCACTACAAATCTTGAAAAAGGAATTAATGCTGCAAGCAAGATGACAAATGGGATTGAACGGAATAAGTTAATGACACAGCTTAAAATTGTGAATATGTACTTATTCTCTAAAATACCATTGTGTTTGGTTACAATCAGCACAACGCCGAAAAATAAACCTAAAGTAAAAGCAATAACACCTGATACAGATAACATGTAAAAGGTCTGCTCCACACTAAGCCATAACTCATCAACTTTAGGTACTACATTAGGGATTAAATCTACAACTAAATTACTCATGGCTTAATACCTCAACTTTTACGTTATCTTTATCTAATGATGCTAGCGCATTCTCAATTGCCTCTTTATCTCCTGAGAAAATACATACAGTGCCACCGATTGGATTGCCGTGAAGCAGAGCTACATCAGCTAAAATTATGTTGATAGCAACATGGAATTTCTCTGTAAGTGAAGAAATAATAGGTTCTGATACACCTTTACCGATGTATGACAGTCTTGCGAGAACATCACCATTATGTAGATTTAAGAAATCTTTATAGCGTTTAATTAAGATCTCTGCCTTTGATAGATTTGAAGTTGCCTTCATGAAACGAGTAGTAACGTCACTCTTTGGATTTGAGAATACATTGAAGATCTCTCCTTGCTCTACAACCTTGCCCTTTTCCATTACAGCAACCTTTGAGCACAGATCTTTAACCACATCCATCTCATGAGTAATTACAACGATGGTCAATTTTAGCTTTTCGTTTAGCTTCTTTAAAAGCTCAATAATTTCGTAGGTAGTCTGAGGATCTAAAGCTGAGGTAGCCTCATCGCAAAGTAAAACTTTAGGATCTAAAGCTAGAGCTCTGGCAATAGCCACACGTTGTTTCTGACCACCAGACAATTGGCTTGGATAATTATCAATTCTGTCAGAGAGATCAACTAACTTCAAAAGCTCTGTAGCCTTTTTAATCTGCTCTCCTTTTTTGATGCCTTTATATGCTAATGGATACAGAACATTCTCAAGAACAGTTCTTGATGGCATTAAATTGAAGTGCTGGAAAATCATGCCTATGTTAGAACGCTGACGACGCAGTTCTTTAGAGTTCAGAGAGGTAAGTTCAACTCCATCTACTGTAACCTTACCACCAGCATCTGGATACTCTAAAAGGTTGATGCAGCGAACTAATGTGGATTTACCTGCGCCTGAAAAGCCGATGATACCGAAGATTTCACCTTCCTTGATATCGATTGATACATCATCAACAGCTTTGATGATTTCCTTTTTTCTTGTATATGTCTTGCTGATATGTTCAAGATGAATCATTATTCTTACCCATAATAATATTGCAGTTAACTGCTTGTTGATTTGCATACATTATCTATTATTATGGTAGGTATTAGGTAATACTAATTTGATATAGTAAGCAATAGCTATTTTCTATAGAATGATTTTCACCTTATTTTTCTAACAAAAAGTCTATAATATTTTTTTGTACAATCCCGTTATATTGAGAATTTATGGACTTGTTGGGTGCAATAACTGTCTTTTCAAAATTGTCCTTTACATTCTCTAGAGGTGAAAACTCTCTTTTGGCATTGTCTTCAGTTAAAAGGTAACAGATTTGGTAGTAATACTTAAGATCTGCTTTTGTAGCTATAAAATCAATTTCTGTTGTGTTAAATTTTCCAATGGCAACTTTGAAGTCTCTTCTTTTTAGTTCCAAGTAAACTACATTTTCTAAAATTCCAGATATATCCTTATCTTTAAGGCCTATTATTGAATTTCGGATTCCAAGATCTGTTACATAATACTTTTCTAAAGTTTCAAGATTTTTTTTACCTTATTAGGTCATATCTAGGTACTTTTTGAATCAAAAAAGCATTTTCCAAAATTTGAAGATAATTATAAATAGTCTCAACACGTAAATTTCTACTTTGGCTTTTGAGGTAGTCTGAAACAGTTTTTGCAGAAAAGTATTTCCAATATTATCAAAAATAAAGTTGAAAATCTTTTTTAAAGAGCAGTATTCCTAATATTGCTTCTTTCATTGAATCTTTAAGAATAACTGCGTTATAGATAGCATCCAAATATTGGAAATTGAATCTTCTTTAAAATGTAAATTATGAATTTCAGGTAAACCTCCATATTTTAAATAATTTCGAAAATTATCTTCTAATGTCAGACTTCTTTCTTCAGTATTTTTCTTTGCAAAATTCAAATATTCTTTAAAATCTAATGTATAAACTTTAATTTCAACATATCTTCCTGCTAAATAAGTAGCTAATTCTCCAGAAAGGAGTTTTGCATTAGATCCAGTAATATAAATATCACAATCAAAGTCTACCCTTAAAGAGTTAACAAGCAGTTGCCATTTATTAACCTCTTGAATTTAATCAAAGAGAAAATAAAACTTTCCAGCTGACTTATCTCTTATTTCTCGAATATATTTGTATAAAACTTTGTAATCTTTAAGGATTCATATTCTAAAGATTCAAAGTTGAAATACAGAATGTTCTTTTCATTAACACTATTGCGTTTTAGTATTTCTTCATATGTAAGTTTTAGCAATGAACTTTTTCCACATCTTCTCATTCCTGTTAACACTTTAATTACAGGTTTGTCTATAAAGTTACGAATAAATGACATGTATCTTTCGCGTTTTATCATATTTTTCTTGCATGTAATTAAGCAAAATCAGAATAATAGCTTATGTTATAAAAATTTTTTCTATTTACACTTTATAGAAGAATTAAATTATAAAATCGCAAATAGTTTTTTTATATTAGAAAAAAATTTGATTTTTTATATTTATTCTAATATATCCTAATAATTGTAAAATTTTATAAAAATTATTTAATTATCAACAACTAAATATAAATTTAAAATAAAAGCGAGTACATTGTTTATTAAAATTTGATTAGTTTTTTATTGAATAGTGCACCATATAGAGCTTAGCTTAATAAAATATTTAGTCAGCTTGTAACTTTTCTTTCAACCTTATTAAAGACAATGTGAAAATAATCATATTCAATTATCTTCTTAAACTAAGCCTATTTGCCCTTAACCGTTTACGGCATTTACATAATATTGTTTAATACATTCAACAGATAATAAATTAAACAATTTATAAGCGTTTTAGAGTTGATCTTGCTTACGAATGTGATTATTATAACCTTCAAAAGGCTTTTATTTTATGACATTCATAATACTAATTCTTACTAATTTTAGAATGTTTATAAAGTTGCATTTATAATAAATTATGTGCTTTATGTTAAACTTTCACTTATTATAACTATATAAAGATAAAGTTCTTATCTTGAAAGAATTTGATAATAAATAACAATATGACTACTAAGAAAAGCAACGATGTTACAACAGCGGATATTTTATCCGAGTCCTATCTGGATGGGGAGATTCAGTCTAGTCTAGACTTTGATAACCTGGATGATGTTGTCTATAACTCATCTAGTTCCTTTGATATCAGCGAAATCGCAGATTTACTATTAGATAACATCGATCAGTATGTTTTCATTACTGATGCTACTACTAAGAATATTGTTTATTTAAATAAACCATTAAGTGAAGCTTTAGGTGTAGAGGGATGTTTTGTTGGCACCTGCCATGAGTTGTTACGTGGATGCAAATCCCCTTGTAAAGAATGCAATTGTAACCATTCTATCGGCGACAATTTTTATGTCACCTCATTAGTTGAATCCAAATTAAAAAACGGTTACGTAATCAAATCTAAAAATATTGAGTTATATAACCGAACTTATACTATTAACGTTGCGCTAATAGATAACAAGCTAGCCGTTGTTCAAAATCAATCTTCCGAAAAAACTCAAGAAAAGACTAGTTTAAACGATATCATCGCTCCTTTTACAGAGATTTATACTAAGAATATTAAAGATCCAGATGTTCAATTATATCGTTTTATTGAGTATCTAGGTACTCAAACTAACTCAAATTTCTGTTGTATCTATGAGCAGACAAAACTCTCAATGGATCTTGAACCTGACTCAAAGTCAGCTACTTTAGCTTCAACTATTCCTATAACTCATGATACAGATGTAGAGAATTCTGTTAAGACTAAATTCCACAGATCGCATTTATGGATTTCTGATGCATTCAAACATTCTCAGGATTCTGTACAGATCCCTGATAAGTTTTTAAAGAGAGCTGAAGTAGATCAGGATTGTTTTGAATTTGAACATGAAGGATTCAAGTTCTTCTGCTTTCCTTTAATCTCAGATGAAACCTATTTAGGAGCGGTGTTCTTTAAATCTCCTGATGAAAAAGTTTTAAAGACTTTGGAACCTGCTTTAAATACTATTTCAATTCTGATGAGCAGTTCTCTTACTCACAGAATTATGCATGCCGAACTTACAAACATTACCAATATCGATCCTTTAACCAAATTAAAGAATCGTAATTCATTATTAAGCGAGGTTAATACCCTATCAGTAAACTACAACATTGGTGTTATTTACCTAAATGTTAATGGATTAAAACAGATTAACTCAAAGATGGGTGTTAAGACTGGTGACACTATCTTAGTTAAGACTGCTTCATTATTAAAACAGTTATTACATGACAGCGAATACATCTACAGAATCGGTGGTGATGAATTCGTAGCCATTTATCCTAATATTGAAGAGCATGACTTCTTAATGGTGTCTGATATGCTAAAAGCATTCATGACATCAGATAAAGGTTTCTCTGTATCTGTTGGTACTAGTTGGGTTAAAGCAGGTGTTTTGATTCAGTCTGCCATAAATCAGGCTGAGTCAGATATGTATTCCGAGAAAAAGAAATACTACAGAGTACATCCTAGTGATGAGAGTAACTCAAGATACCGTTCTCAGAATGATTCTTTGCTAACTATCATTGAGCCCGCTAAAATTCAAAAACTGATTGCTGATGGTTGCTTTAAAGTAATGTATCAGCCTAAGTTCAAAATTCAGGGGGATATAGCAGAGATTGCTGGTGCAGAGGCTTTAGTAAGGCTTATCATCAATGATACTTTAATTCCACCTGATGATTTCATTCCTGCATTAGAATCAGCTCACTACACTCATTTGATTGATTATTATGTTTTTGAAACTATTTGCAAGAGAATGAGAGAAAGATTAGACAGTAATCAAAAGATCTTGCCTGTCTCCTGCAATTTCTCAAGACATACTATCGTACGTCCTGAGTTTAAATCAAAACTTAAAGAGATCATGAACAAATACCATTTATCTTATGACATGATCCCTCTTGAGGTTTCTGAACATACTAACACAATCCGTCACAAAGAGCTTGTTGATGTAACCGATGAACTATCAAAAGAAGGATTTAACATCTCTATTGACGACTTTGGAACCGCTCATGCAAATATCTATTCATTAGCAGATTTAGCTGTATCTGAGGTTAAGTTCGATAAAAAACTTATCGATAACATTGCTAAAAAGAATAATGAAAAGTTGACCACCATCTTAAGTGTTCTTATCACCATGTGTAAGAAACTTGGAATTAAGACCATCGCTGAAGGTGTTGAAGATAAAGAGCAGAGTCAGATCCTAAAAAACTTAGGTTGTGATGAAATTCAGGGATATTACTACAGCAAACCTATTAAGGATGAGGATTACTACAATAAGTTAAGCTAGTACCCTTCATATACAATTAGATACAAAAAAGCCCAACGTTCTTTATGGAGATACTGTTGGGCTTTTTGATGGGCTATAACTAGATAGCCTTATTAAATTACTTAGCTTCTTTAGCTACCTTTGACTCAGCAATTAAATCCTCTAAGTGCTCTTTCTGAGCTTGTAATTCTTCTTCGCTTAACTCTGCAGTATTCTCTGCCTTTGAGAACTTCTTGGTTACTGAATCAAAAGAGTTTAAGATCTGTTCTTTGTGATCCTGGAACATCTTATAACCTACAGCACCAGCTACGATACCAGCAGCTAAACCTATTAATAAATCTGTCTTATTAGTAAACATTTCTCTTCTCCATAAAAACATACTTAATATTAACAACCTAAACTGTTATAAGAGAATTTATTTAGGTTGCTATTTGGAAAATTACTTTTCCAAATCCTGATTACGTTTGATCTTTTCGAAAGTAAATTTCTTATCAAACAGAATTCTTGCTGAGTTAATAACCACACCAATAGTTGCAGCATTGTGAATAGTAGCTGCAATTAATGGATTGATCTTACCTAAAGCACCTAGCATCATCGCAGCTGAGTTAATGGTAATAGTAGCAGCAAAGTTCTGTCTTACTAATCCCATTGTAGCTTTTGACAATTCCATTACTTTAGCTAACTTTAAAGGTTCATCAGAGGTAATGGTGATATCAGCTGATTCCATAGCAATATCAGTTGATTTGCCTCCTAAAGCTACACCAATATCAGCATAAGCTAGAGCAGGAGCATCATTAATACCATCGCCTACCATCAATACCTTTGAGTAGCTCTGTTTGCTTGCAACAAACTCTGCTTTCTCATGAGGTAGAACATCTGACTTAAAGCCATCAAGATCAAGTTTAGCTGCTACATATTCAGCTGTAACCTTGTTATCACCAGTTAACATTACGATCTCATCAACACCGTTTCTTCTGATACGGTTGATAGTCTTCTTAATGTCTTTTCTAATAGGATCTGTGATTACTAAAGCACCTAATAACTTTGATGATCTTGCAACATAGATGATGTTACACTCTTTAGAATATTGTGATCTGTCAAAGCTCTTAATGCCTCTTACGCCACGCTCAGTCATAAAGACAAAGCTACCAACTAACAGTTCGCCACCTTTGATACCATCAAAGTCATCAACTGATGCACTAATACCACGACCTACAACAGTTTCGATCTTGGCATTATCAGGTACGACCCACTGCTTCTCATCAGCATAGTTAATAATAGCTTCTGCTAATGGGTGAGATGATGATTTCTCTGCAGCTGCTGCTAACTGAACTAATTCTTTTTGCTCTACACCCTTGCATGCAATAGTATCAATTAAAATTGGGTGTCCATTAGTGATGGTACCGGTCTTATCTAAGATAACAGTATCAATATCAGCTAAGGTTTCAATAAAGTTTCCGCCTTTTACTAAGACGCCCATTTGAGCAGCCTTACTGATAGATGCTGAAATTGCAGTTGATGTTGATAACTTCAAGCCACAGCTAAAGTCGATAAAGAACATATTGAGTACACGCTGAATGTCTTTAGTTACAGCATATACGACAGCGGCAGATAAGAATGAAATAGGAACTAATGCATTAGCCATTCTATCTGCGAAGTTCTGAATAGGAGCTCTTCTGTTCTGAGCGTTTTCAACCATGTTGATGATACGTGCTAGATTGGTTTCATCACCAACCTTTGATACTTCAATAGTGATTTCCCCAGAACGTACCACTGTACCTGCGTATACATCTTCACCTACTGTCTTATAAGCAGGAATAGATTCACCTGTTAAAGAAGACTGGTCAATTGAAGCGCCTCCCTCAACAATCGTGCCGTCAACGCAGATCTTTTCGCCTACGTAAACTACAACTCTGTCATTTAGTTTTACTGAATCGATATCAACTTTACGGATATGACCATCAAGATCTTTTAACCAAACATATTTCTCTTTCATATCTAGTAAAGTTGAAATATGCTGTCTTGCTTTTTCAGCAGCACCTATGGTTAACATTTCTGCAAAGTTTGATAAAACTAACAGAGACAAACTTGACTCAGGTTTGCCTGACAGCAATGAAGCTAATACAGCAGTAGCGGTAAGAGTATCAGCATTTGGAGCTTTATCTCGAATTAAACCTGCAAAACCTTCTTTGAAGATATCTTTTGCAATTAACATAACAAAAGCGCTTCTTGCAAAGGACAATCTTGTAAAGGTAGTAGGAGCCATTCTTTTAGTGATTTCTAAAAGACCAAAGCCTACTAAAGATACTAAAGCCTTTAACTTGTAGCTCTTCAGCTCGTCAGCAGCATTCTTGATCTCTGTTTCCTGCTCAGATTCTTTAGCTTTAATCTTATCCTTTACTGATAAAAGCTCCATCTTATAAAGAGCATATGACAGTGTCTTAAGATCATTTGTGTATACGCTCAAAGAGTTATTTGGCAATACACATGCTGAAACGACACCTTTTACTCTTCTTAAAGAGAACTCGAGCAAGGCAGCTTTTTTCTCGCTGTAGTTTTGCTCAAGTTTAATAACTTTATGATATAGGCCAGACATTTACTTGCTTACACCCTCTAAAATCTTATAGCCCCACCAAACTAACTGAGGACCATTAGGAGTTTGTTTTTGTACAAATACTTTGTACGTGCCCCAAATTAGGCAAATACAACCTAAAATGATAGAAATATCAGCAACTCCTGACAGAGCAGTTCTTACGGCTGAATTAGCATGACCTGCATAGTGTCCGATGCATTTACCTACTACGGTATTAGCTCCGGCGCTCTTTCCTAACTTAGAAGCTCCTTTACCTACAGCAACAGCAGATGATGCAGCGACAGTACCGTTTACAGATTTAGTTAACAAGCTCTCATCATCACCGAACTTATCTTCATTTACCTTTCTAGTCTGCTCGTTGATGTGATCGATTACCTCATCAACTAATTCTGCTTTGCACTCATACTCTAAAAGTACGGTACCTGTTACAGTGTTTACGGTGATCTTTTTGAAAAGATCTAAAGATTCAAATTTCTCTTTTAAAGCATTAGCAAAAACAGGATCTTTTAGAAGAATACTCTTGTATCTTCTGCGGCCTTTAATTGCATGTACACACGCAAATTCAGCCTGTTTTGCAGAAGCAATCATCTTCTTTTTCATTAAATTATTTACATACACACCGATTAAAGGCTGTGCAGCTGCAATACATAAAGACAGAACTGTTAAATTCATATGTGTTCCCTACTTGGATGCCTTCTTTTTTAATTCTTCTTCAATTTCACGAAGCTCAGGATTTCTTGTAACTTTATCTGCATCGTACTCGATGAGCACAGAACCTGTTACCTCGTTAATTTTAAAAGTATTCAGTTCATCGAATTTTGAAAAGTAGTCTTCTAAGATCAAAGCATTCTCATGATTGTTCTTAATCAAAGAACTGTAGCATCTGATCCTGCCTGGAATATAGCTTGATACTTCTACAGTAGATAAGAAGTACTTCTTTTCATCAAAAAACTGAGTTAAAAATTTAAACATTTATCTTTTCCGTATTACGATATTATTTTTATTATATAAAACAAATAAATCGTAAGCATAGACAAATTTTTATTAACAAAATGCAACAACTATAAGTTACTGCAAAATAATTTTAGCATAGGCTAATTAAAGTTGTTTATATATAACTAAAAATTTTTATTAGTTTTCGTAATGAAAAAAAACGACTTTAGTATAGATTGAGGTTACCTCTCTAACTTAGATTTCATGTTCTGTAAAAAAACGCTGCAGATCATTAAAACAACGCCAATATAGAATGAAAAGTTAACTTCATTGGCCTCGTTAAAAAGGATCATTGCAATGATAATGGCATAGACAGGTTCTAAATTGAAAGTGAGCATTAAGGTAAAAGCTGATACCTTTGATGCCAGTTGCACAACCATTAGATACAAAAGTACTGTGAATACAGTAGCAAGTAAGAACAGGTATATAAGATCTTTTAAATCAAAATAGATTGATGCTGTGCCATACCCTAATAGGTAAACAGGAGACAGAGCTAAAACCAAGAGAAATCCACCTAGCATCTCATAATTAATAAATGTATAAGGATCTTTTCCATAGGAGAATTTCTTATTACAAACTGTAAATAAAGCTGCTAAAAAAGCTGAGATGATACCTACAGAAATACCAAGTCTGAACTTAGTATCAAAATTAAAGATTAAAAGAAGACCTATAAGGTTTAAAGAGGCATAAATCAAGCTCGTCTTATCAAACCTTTTATTAAGTAATTTTGGCTCTAACAATGAGGTAAAGAAACTAGATGAAGCTAAAGTTACCGTACCAATAGAGACATTAGACAGTTTAATTGACAGATAGAAAAAGATTAAATGAAATGCAAGAAGAGCACCTACAAACAAGCCCTGCAATCTGCTTCTAAATGAAATAGCTTTGATTTTTCTAAAAGCTTTTAATATGACATAAGCACTTAATGCGGCTATAGAAAATCTTATAAAGACCAAAACAAAAGCGTCATAGGAAATTAGTCTTCCAAAGACTCCTGTAAAACCTGCAATTAAAACTGCTAAATGTAATTTTAAGAATACTTTCCACATTAAGAATTATTCCTGTGGATTTAGTACTTTAAGCCGAGCTGAGGCTCCTTTTCTTGATAAAGCTTTATAAAGTTCATCTACTACTGGAGACAGCATCTCATCAATACCGTAAGGATAATTTAAGATGAGCATTCCAGAGCCACACATACCAAAAACTTCTTCCTGTTCTTCAATACAAAGCTCAACCTGAAGCATAGGTATATTTAAACGTCTTATATCATTGGTTAAATTCTTTGAATGATCACGAAGCTTTCCTAAAACAGGATACCAGATGGCAAAAACACCTGTATTCCATTTATGAAGTCCTGTTTTTACAGCTTTAACTAACTCTACGTATTCGTTTTTCTCTTCATAAGCAGGATCAATCACAACCAAACCGCGTCTTGGTGTAGGTGGTAAAAGCGCATTTAAAGCCTCAAGACCATCTCGATGCTGAATATTACAACGTCTGTCACGTTTAAAGTTATTTCTTAAATTCTCAAATTCACTAGGATGTAAATCAATGAAGGTAAGTTTATCTACATCTCTTGACAATGAAGCTTCAAATAATGGAGAGCCAGGATAAGTATTCTTTAATTCAGCATTTAGATCGTCATAAACTTTGTAAAACTCAGGTACTAATTCACGGAGCTTTGCGTTGTCTTTTATCTTTTCGATGCCTGTTTTGAACTCTTGATTCTTTTGAGCCATAAAGCCGTCTAATCTATAAACACCAGAACCAGAATGAGTATCGATAACAGTATAAGGTTTTTCTTTCTTATTTAAGCATCTAAGCAAAAGGCAGATGGTCATATGTTTGATGATATCTGCATGATTACCACTGTGAAAACCGTGTTTATAACTTAGCATAGGAGCTTCCTGTATTCTTAAAACCAATAAATCTAACGTTAGTTAGACCTGATTCTTCATTTTACTATAAATATACCTCAAATAAAGTTCAAACTTGCTATACTTAAGGTATATAAAAGATCGAGGCTATTTTATGAAAAAATTATTATTGTTGCCTTTAGTTATTTTTGCCTTTACTGCTGATGCATACATCATCGACTATAACGCTATTAATGATGACGACAAAGCTATCAATTTTGGAACTAACAGTGTTAACTATTCTATTGATGGTTACAAAAAGGATGATCAGAACGTAACTAGCGTTAAGCATGATCCTCGTCGAGGTATTTATGACGACAGTGAAGATGATTCAGGACTTAAGCTCAAAGGTGTAAATAAAGAAGATCTTGAAAGCTTAAGTTATGGAAGTTCTCTGTATGAAGATTAGAAAAGGTTTAGAACACTACGCTAACTTCTAAAAGATTAAAATTTAGTAGCGTTTTTGATTCATCATGGTGACAAATGATGAAGTCCAGGTAATAGCGTTCTCGTAAGAGAACAGAATGTCATGACGACCAAAAACATCAGCCATCATAACTCCATCAATATATTCTAAATCAAGGCTATCTAAAGATTTGGCAATCTTGCATGCCGTATCAATGACTGGTTGCTCATTAAATAGAACCATTAGTCTTGCTTCAATTTGAGTTAAAAGTTCATCAATGATGTTATTGGTATAAGCATAAAGACTAGATATAGCTGTACTCAGACCTACAGTAAATCCCCATGAAACATCAACCTCACCTGACTTATAAGTTAAAAGCTCTTCAACACACTTTGCTCTGATAAGGATTTGTTTTACAGGCTCAAAACGCATGTAATGTACTTTTTCAGCATCAGGCATATAGAATTCTTCTAACAACATCAGACAGATAATACAGATTAACTTATGCAAGGTTTCTGTATCAATATCATATAAAGAAGATTCAATATCAGTGTAGATGTAATCAGGAGTAATATCTGACTGTAAGAAATCTAATAAGAATGGGATTTGAACTTTAATATCATTTCTCATTGAAATTAGATTTAAGAACAGCTCATAATTAGGTCTGTCCTCTAACAATTCCAAAATGACCGCTAAGATCTTGTCATAGCCTAAACGGTTAGCCTTAAAGTGATAAGGATTAAGATTCTTTTTAATGATGTCTTTTGAGAAAGTTGGACAGCATACATAATCAGCACCAGCTTCAAAAGCAATTGAGGCTAAATTCTGGTTATCACATCTGTCGCAAATAATCTTAATCCATGGAGCTTTTTTAACAATATTTTTAGCTAAGATGAATTGCTCTTCAACGTCCTTGGTCATGTCGATTACAGCATAACTAATAGAACGTAATTCTCTAAACCAGTTAGTGTAAACAATTGTATAAGCATCTGCAGCAATCGTCATGGTATCGCGTTTTAGCTTATTAACCTGATGCTGATATGAAGCAGATGAGTCTTGCCTGTCCTGTAAATGCAGAATAAATCTGTTAGCAGGAATAGGTTTTGAGAACTTTGTTATCTCAGGGCTTAATGGCAACTCTGTCATTGCCAAAGCATTGTCCTGAGTAAACTGCTCGATATGACGGCGAATGTAAAACCCAATTAAAACATGTTTTACGTGTTTTCTCTGTAGTTCATCTGGTCTGAAACTGCCTTCACCTGCTGTATATCTGAAGTTATAGGCCAAAAGATTTCCCTTCGCATCATAGATAGGAGTTCTAACAATAATATGACACCTATCTTTTGAACGAATAAACTTTGGAGCCTTGTCAGTAGGAATATTACTTAGCCTACTGATTGGAGAGGCGACTGTCAAACTATTTGGATTATTCCCAACCATATTTTTATTATGTACATTTATTGCATCACGACATTTTTAGCCGGCGACAATGCATATATTACTACATAACGACTGAAAAAAGATAGTTATAGCTGACAAATAGAGAATTCTGTTATCAATTAACTCAGGTATTTAGTCGCGTATCATGAAGAAGACCTTGAGAATAGACAAACATAAAGCATCTAATAATGAATAACACAGTATGTAATAAGAACAATATTCGTGAGTTATATGTGAATTTATGGTTGAAACTATGATTCATTATGCGCCCACAAAATGATGCCGATCGTTATCACAAAAATTATTAGCAATCATATACAGTAGTCAATCTGTAACGTTAATTTAAAAGTTTATATTAACTTGTTTGGCTTCAATTGAACCCAAAAATTATGTGTTGTTGATCGGTTCGATTAGTTTGCCGTAGAACATCTTTATTAAGAGCAGACGACTACTTTGAAAAGTGCAATGGCAAACTCTCAAAGATCTTATATTGTGCAAATACCAACTTACTACGGTTCGTCCATCTGATGATATATAATCGATGCACTTAAGGGATAAGGCTTATAACAAAATGTTTGAATTAAGACAGTATCTATTACTTTTTATAACAGCTACTATTTGGGGCTCAGGTTTTGTAGGACAGAAGCTTGGTATCAGCCACATATCTCCTTTTGCTTTTACCTTTTATAGAACCTTAATTGGTGGTTTATTTTTAATACCGGTAATTTACTCTTTAAATAAGATTAACTTAAAGTTAGGTAAAGGAACTAAAAAGAACTCACCTAAGATGCTTCTATTAGGTTCAATCTGTTGTGGTTTCTTCTTAATTTTATCAGAATCATTCCAGCAGTTTGGACTAGTCTATACAGATGTAAATAAGGCAAGTTTCATTACCTCTTTATATATGGTATTTGTTCCTATTATTGGTATCTTCGCTGGACACAAATTAACTGTAAAAATTGCCTTATCGGTAATTGTTTCATGTGTTGGTCTGTACTTACTTTGTATGCATGGCAGTTTCAGTTTGCAATTAGGCGATACCTTAGTTATTCTTTGCGCTGTGGGTTTTGCTTTCCATATTCTGGTAATTTCATACTTTGTAAATTATGTCGATGGTGTGATGTTATCCTGTGGTCAGTTCTTTGCAGCTTCTTTCATGGGACTAATCATGATGCTGATTACAGGTGTACCTAGTCTCGATAACCTGTATTTAGCTCTGCCTGCTCTTCTTTATGTAGGTATCATGTCAAATGGTGTTGCCTACACTCTTCAGGTTGTAGGACAAAGAGGTATCAATCCTTCTATTGCGTCTTTAATCATGTCATTAGAATCAGTAATGGGTGCAGTCTTTGGTGTACTGTTCTTAAAAGAGGTTATGACTCAAAGAGAAGTTACAGGCGCAGTTTTAATGTTTATTGCTGTGCTTTTAACACAGATAAGCATTAAGAAACACCGTAAATAATTTAATTTTGACTTTAAATAGCAATCTCTTTTAAAACAAAAGATAGAGCAATACTATTTTTAGTTTTACGACCTTAAGTTTTGCGCAATAAAGCTCTAAATATAGTAAAATATTGCGCATTGATTTTTTAGTAAGTCTCTAATTAAATCTTTCTTTAAAGAATTTAAATTAGAACGCGATAATTGGCAAATAGATTTAAGACTAAATCTAAAGATCCCTTAATAGGCCTTAGCAGTCGATTTTTGTCACATATATATTTAAATATCAATTATTTATTTCAAAGTTGCACACAAAGTTACTGCATATATTCAATTCATAGTTTTAATTTCAGAGGGTAAAATGACAAAGAACAAGACCCTGTTAGTTACTAACGCACTACCATATGCAAATGGTCCTATTCATTTAGGTCATATGTTAGAGCACATCCAATCAGATATTTTTGTTCGCTTTAACAGAGCAATTGGTAACAAAGTATTCTATGTTTGTGGTGATGACTGCCACGGTACACCTGTAATGATTAAAGCAGGTCAGATGGGTATTACCCCTGAGCAGATGATTGAAATCACCTCAAAGGACCATGCTGAGGATCTAAAAGGATTCTTAGTAAATTACGATAACTACTACAGAACACATTCAAAAGAGAATCATGAGATCTCTTCATATATGTATGAAAAGGCTAAAGAGAATGGTTATATTAAGACAGAAACCATCTCTCAGCTTTACGATCCTGAAAAGAATATGTTCTTGCCAGACAGATTTGTAAAAGGCACCTGTCCTAAGTGTGGCGCTAAGGAGCAGTATGGTGATAACTGCGAAGTTTGTGGTGCTACTTACTCTCCTACAGAATTAAAAGATGCTTACTCAGTAGTATCAGGAGCAAAGCCTGTATTAAAAGAGTCTTTACACTATTTCTTTGATCTTCCAAAGGCCAAAGACTTTTTACATGATTACATTAAGAATTCAGGTGTAATTCAGACCGAGATGGCTAATAAGCTCGAAGAGTGGTTCACACAGGGCTTAAAGCCATGGGATATTTCTCGTGATTCTCCTTACTTTGGATTTAAGATCCCTGGTACTGCGGATAAATACTTCTATGTTTGGATGGATGCTCCTATGGGCTATCTGGCTTCATTGAAGAATCTTTGTGAAAAGACTGGTGACAATTACGATGATTTCGTAAAAGAAGGTTCAGAAATTGAGATGGATCACTTCATCGGTAAAGATATTCTTTACTTCCACTCTCTGTTCTGGCCTGCTACTTTAAAAGCAGCTCAAATGCGTCTACCTTCACATATCTACGTTCATGGATATGTAACTGTAAATGGCGCTAAGATGTCTAAGTCAAAGGGAACCTTTATTAAAGCTAAGACCTTCTTGAAATTCTTAAAACCTGAAACATTACGCTACTACTTTGCTTCAAAGATGAACTCATCTGCAGTTGATATAGATCTTTCATTAGATGATTTTATGGCCAAGGTAAACTCAGATATCGTAGGTAAGGTTGTAAATCTTGCATCACGTACCGCAGGCTTTATTGCTAAGCGTTTTGACGGTAAGTTATCTTCAGCTCCATATAATGCTGAGATCTTAAAGAAAGCAGCATCAATCCGTGAAGATGTAATCAAAGGTTATGAGAGTCGCAACTATGCTGAAGCTATCAGAACCATCATGGCTTTAGCTGATGAAGCTAATCGCTACATCGATGCTGAGGCTCCATGGGTTATTGCAAAGCAGGAAGGTCAGGAAGACAAGTTACAGAAAGTATGCTCAGATGGTATCAACCTCTTTAGAGCTTTAATTACCTACTTACAGCCTGTTCTACCAGAAGTTGCTGCCCATGCTGAAGAGTTCTTAAATACTAAACTTGATTTCTTTACTCTTGATAATCCTTTAGTAGATCATCAGATCAACAAGTTTAAGCCTTTATTCAATCGTATTGAGAAGACTCAGATTGATGCAATGATTGAGACTTCAAAAGAGGATTTAAAGCAGGCTCAGGCACAGACTAAAAAGACTGATGAGAAGAAAGCTGACGATAGAATCGAACCTTTAGCTCCTGAAATCACTATTGACGATTTTGCTAAGATCGACCTTCGTGTAGGTACCATTGTTGAAGCTGAAGAAGTTAAAGAAGCAAGAAAGCTTCTAAAACTAAAAGTAGATATCGGCTTTGAAAAAAGGCAGATATTTGCTGGTATAAAGCAGGCTTACCCTGATGCTAAGTCTTTAATTGGCAGAAAGGTAGTTTTAGTTGCCAACTTAAAGCCTCGTCAGATGAAGTTTGGTTTATCTGAAGGTATGGTTACAGCAGCAGGTCCTGGTGCTACTGAGGTATTCTTACTCAGCGTAGATTCAGGCGCTCAAAACGGTGACCGTATTCATTAACTTATAATTAAGTTTATAGAGCCGGTCTTAGGACCGGCTTTGTTATTTTTGGTAAGATAAATGTCTATTCTAAAATTTTTACAGTCAGTAGCTTACAAAAAGGAATTACGCAGTCAATTAAGACTTTTTATTCCATTTTTATTAGGTCAGTTGTGTGCTACTGGAATGGGTACTGTTGATACTGTGATGGCAGGTCTTGCTGGTACTACTGAGATCTCAGGTGTTGCTATTGGTTGCTCTTTTTACTGGCCTGCATACCTGTTCTTAGCTGGAATGGCATACGCAGTAACTCCTACTGTATCTCACATTCTGCCTAGCAAAAATTTTAGCCTGATGGAAAAGAGCCTGTTTAATGCATTCTTATTCTGCACTGTAGTGGGCATGCTAGTAGCTGTTCTATTGGCTTTATCTCACCTTATCTTTGCATACGTACCATCAGATGAGAAGATGATTGAGGTAGCTACAGGTTATCTTTACTTTGTATCATTATCATTACCAGCTACTGTAATCTACAACGTTTTAAGATCTTATGCTGAAGGTTTAGGCTACACCAAGCCAACCATGTACTTTGGTATCTTAATGTTAGTTTTAGATATTCCTCTAAACTACATTTTTATCTTTGGCAAATTTGGCATGCCTCAAATGGGTGGTGTCGGCTGTGGCGCTACTAGCTGTTTTATCAATATCTTATGTGCAATCTTACTGTATGTGTATATCAAAAAAGGTAAGTTCTTTAAGAGCTTTAAGCCAAAAGAGCATTTATCATCGCGTTTTGATTACAAATTACTAAAGCAGTTTGCCAAGTTATCATTACCAATCGGTATCTCAAGAACTATTGAGGTAGCCTGCTTCTCAGTGGCAGCGGTGATCTTAAGTCCATTTGGTCCTACAGTGGTTGCAGCTCACTCAATTACCCTCAATGTATCAGGACTTATCTTTATGATACCTATGTGTTTAGGTATGACTATTACCATAAGATCTGCTTTTTGCATGGGAACAAAGAACTGGGCTAAAGCATATATATCAATAAAGACTGCCCTTACATTAAATCTATCATTATTTATGATCTATGCTACTTTTGTTTTTATCTTCAGGAGAGAAATTGCCTCTTTATATACAAATGATCCATTAGTTCTTGCCTTAGCATCAAATCTAATGATGCTAAATTGCATCTATATGCTGCCTGATTCTTTACAGTGCTTCTTTTTAGGTGTTCTTCAAGGATTTAAAGACTCTAAGGTGATCTTTATAGGAACAATAGTTTCCTATTGGGTAGTTGGTATTCCTGTTGGATTTGCCTTAGCTTGGGGCTTGTTTACAGATAAGCTAGAAGCTTATGGAATTTGGATAGGCTTTATCTTTGCTCTTATTAGTGCATGTCTTATTTATTCAACAAGGGTAAGACATCTATTTAAGCATAAGAAGTTTCCAAAGCTTTTGGCTCAAAGTTATATGTAGTCGACATTACAAAAAGCTCTTCAAAAGATAATTTAGAGTCAAAATATATGATTGAAACCAATTATGCTATACAATCAAAAGTATAACATCTGGGGTTAATAGGTATGAAAGATATCAGTTCTACAGGATCATTTAAAAATTTTTATCGAAATAATTGCATTTATGTAGATAAAACTAAATTTATCAGTGAATTAGTAAAACTAGAAAGAGTTTTTATCTCAAGACCTCGTCGTTTTGGCAAGTCTCTAACCTTAGATACAATCGCTACATTGTTTGAAAATGGAGTAGAACCATATTTTAAAGAAACCTATATATATGATAAGTGGACTGAGCCTACCTACCCTGTTTTAAGATTAAATTTTTTGAAATTTGATAAGAAATCAGTAGAAGTATTCAAAAATAAACTTAATTCCAAAATCACTGAATTTGCTAAACGCATTGACGTCAAAAATTACATTGAAAAGTCAGAACCTGAGGACTCCATAGATTATCTTTTAGAGCTATTATCTTTAGAAGATCGTCAAATCGTGATCTTGATTGATGAATACGATTGTCAGATGACTGCTAACATCAACAATGAAACTCTTTATAAAGAATTTCAAGAAAAAATCAAAAGTTTTTATGCAAATATCAAAGATCAAGATTCTATAAGGTTCTTAGGCATTACAGGCGTCACCAGATTAAAGGATGTTTCAATTTTTTCTGTAGGATCTAACATCAAGGACATAACCAATTACAATGCCTATTCTCAGATGATTGGCTTTACACGTGATGAGATTAAGAAGTACTACATAGATTATCTAAAATTAGCCGTAGCCTATGAATGTCACTGTGATGTTGAAAGTGTCACTGATACTCAAATTGAAGCAATGCTAGATAAGTTAGCTCAAAACTACGACGGCTACTGTTTCGATGAATTCTATAAAAAAAAGGTCTTCTGTACATGGTCTGTAAATAATTTCTTTCAGAGCATTGTAGATAATCACTTTGTGTACTTTGGTGAGTATTGGTATGACAATGGCGGTTTACCATCTATATTAGCTAACTACTTACTAACTCATAAGCTAAATGCGTTTGATTACCTTGATAAGGACAATCTTATCAACGTTCCAACTAATGATTTTATCAATCCAACCTCATTAACGACTATTAATCAGAACGTATTGATGTGTCAGACAGGATACCTAACCTTACGTTCTGAGGTAAAAGTTCTAAAATCACGAATCTATTTGGGAATACCAAATGGTGAGATCCATAAAGCTATTACTCATTTATTAGCTCTAAAGGTCTTTAACAATGACATCAATGTTGACAATGAAAAGGGAGAAAATCTTTTTGAAATTGGTTCATTTGAAGATATCATTACTCTCTTAAACTCAATCATGCATTCAGTTCCATATGACAACTATCCAATAGTATCGGAAGCTGCTGTGCAGAATTCTATAAGACTGTATTTAGCAGGTGCTGGTATGGAAGCCAAAAGTGAAGTCCATGAAGCAAAAGGTCGAGCCGATTTAATTTTAGAAACTGACAATAGAAGAATAGTGTTTGAATTAAAGTTTGCTCAAAATGATGAAGAAGCCAAGATCAAGCTAAAAGAAGCCGTAGAACAGATTAAATCAAGAGATTATGGCAATATCCTTCCTGTAAAAAAAGAGCTTATTAGAATCGCAGCCGTCTTTAATGCTGATACGAAGGTAAGAGCTTTTAAAGAGTTTGAAAATGTAATGTAGATATTTCATACGAAATAATACATAAAAAATCACCATGATCGTGTTACCAACCATGGTGATTTACTTTTTTGAGAGCTACTTAAATAGCTTCTTCATTTTCCTCAGATGTACGAATTCTGATTACTCTCTCAACATCTGATACGAAGATCTTACCATCACCAATCTTGCCTGTATGAGCTGCATTGATGATTGCCTGAATACACTTATCAGCCTCATCGTCTGCAACAACTACTTCAAGTTTGCACTTAGGTAGAAAATCAACTACATACTCAGCACCGCGATATAACTCAGTGTGACCTTTCTGTCTGCCGAAGCCTTTTACATCTGATACTGTCATACCTGAAATACCGATGGTAGCTAAAGCTTCACGGACATCATCTAATTTAAATGGTTTGATAATTGCAACAATACGTTTCATAGTAATTTATCCTTTGATTATAAGTTGTAACCACGCTCGCCGTGTGATGCCAAATCAAGACCTTCGGCTTCCTCATCAGCGGTAACTCTTAGACCAACTAGTAGACCTGCAATCTTGAAAGCAATTACTGATACTACAAGTGACCATACGATTGCTACAACTAGTGACATGGTTTGACCATAAACCTGACCTGCAATTGAATCCCAACCATCTTTGAATCCTGTTCCACCTAAAGATGGAGCACAGAATACGCCTGTTAAGATACCACCAACGATAGCACCAATGCCGTGAACACCAAATACATCTAATGAATCATCAACCTTAGTGAACTTCTTGAACCCATGAACGCCCCATAAGCAAGCCAAACCAGAAGCAATACCAATCACAATTGCACCCATAGGGCCTACGAAGGCGCATGCTGGAGTAATTGCAACTAGACCTGCTAGAACACCTGATGCTGTACCTAATGTTGATGGTTTCTTGAAGATGATCCACTCTGCTACCATCCATGTCATTGCAGCAGTTGCTGGACAAAGAACAGTGTTGATAAATGCTAGAGATGAAATACCATCAGCTACTAACTCAGAACCTGCGTTAAAACCTAACCAACCGATCCACAGTAAGCAAGCACCAATGTAGGTAATACCTAAGTTATGTGGAGCCATTGCAACTCTGCCTAAGTCATGACGGCGACCTAAGATGAATGCACCTGTTAAACCGCATACAGCAGCGTTAACATGAACAACAGTGCCACCAGCAAAGTCATATGACTTGAATACAGAATCGATGAAACCGCCACCCCATACTTGATGAGCTAAAGGTGCATAAGATAGAACGATCCAAATACCAACTGCAATTAAGATTGCAGAGAATTTAACACGTTCAACTGTTGCACCAACAATCAAGCAAGCTGAAATTGCGCAGAAAGCACCTTGGAAGATAACCCATGTATACTCAGCTAATGTTCCTGATAATGAATTGAAATCAATACCAGCTAAGAACATGGTACCAAAGCCACCGAAGAAGTCGCCTAAGACACCTTCAACAGGACCGAAAGCAAAGCTGTAACCTATAATAACCCATAAGATAATGGCCATACAGAAAACGGCTAAGCACTGCTCCATGGTAGATAGAACGTTCTTAGAACGGGTTAAACCACCATAGAATAGACCAATACCAGGAATAGACATTAACAGTACTAACATTGCAGACATTAAAATAAAGCCGTTGTCAGCTCTATCTAAAGCTGCAGTTTCATCAGCAAAAACACTAGGAGCAAAGGCTAGTGCAGATGCTAATAATGCACTTTTTGTAACTCTCATAAAAAATTCTCCTTGAACTCAAGCCATCATTGACTTTGTTACAAGATACGATTTCAAATTTTGAGTATCAACAAAGAAAAGCTATTTGCCCAAGAATAATGCTTAATTTTGGTGCATGCACATAATTAGAACGTAAAATCACAAAAATAATGCGTCAAAATAAAGCAATAAAAGTATTGTAGGGAAAAGAAAAGATCTGAGAAAATTCAGATCTTTCATATAAAGAGAGGATAGTGAGAATTACTGAACAAATTTATATTGGGTAAATGCTCTTACTTTAGGATCTGCATTGAAGACAGCAGCTATTCTTAACAGCTCATTCTTTCTAGGCACAATATTGCCATAGTCACGTGATTTAATCTGCTCTATAGCTTCACTAAGCTTTGCCTTAGCTTCTGTCTCATTTTGAGCATATTTAAATTCAATGACGATTCTGCGTTTATTGGTCTCAATCATTAAATCAGCTCGGCCTTTAGCCTGATGAACTTCTGAGAATACGTTCTGTTTAGCCCCTAGCAGATAGGCTTTAACATAATTCTGTACTGATGATTCTGAATTTAATGGATAGGCATCATAGGTTACAGTGTTAACCATAGTGTTAAGTAAACTAATAACGTCTTCAACTGTTCCTACATTTAGGATATTCTCACCATTTGCATTTGAAACGCTGATATTACCTTTGAAGAATTTTGTAGCTAAAAGCTTGTTTAACGCCTTATAAAGTTCACCATTGGGAATACCCAAGAACACATCTGATGATTCTGTAAGTGAAGAGCGCAGAGTTAAATAGCCGGTCTGGCACATCAGTACATTCTGATTGATAGTGGTTAAGGAGGTTGGATTTTTAAAATCCTCATCAGTAACTTTTAAACTCTTATTTTTATCTAAGTAATCAAAGATATTCAGTTCATGAGTTTTTAAATAGTTAACAAGAATAGATGGTAATCCACCATTGTCGTACCAGTACTCTCCAAAGTATACAAATTTATTAGATACCACACTTTGGAAAAATTTATTTACAGACCAGGTACTGAATACTTTCTTTTTGTAGAATTCATCGAAGCAGTAACCATCATAGTTTTGAGCCATCATATCTAACATAGACTCAATCTGAGTGTCAGTTACTTCTTCAACTCTACATTTGTTCTCATAGGAGGCTGCCAACTTTAAATAATCAATGTAGTACTTTTTAATCTCATCACGTGTAAAACCTATCATCTGAGAATAGGCACTGTCATTAGTGATATCGTTGATATCAGAGCCAACTGAAAATATCGCTACATCTTTTAATCTGGTGACACCTGTTATTCCTAAGAACTTAATTGCAAACTTATCTTTGATGTTGGCATAAAAGCTTTTGATTTTTTCCTGAAATTGCTTATATAGAGTTTCATTATTGATGTTTGCTGTCATCTGACAGTCATACTCATCAATTAAGATGACTATCTGTCTTCCTTCTAATCTTAATTGCTCCAAAAGATGGTCAATGGAGTCTTCAGCTTCTTCCTTCTCTTTATAGGTGGTTACTTGATTAAGTTCTGCAAATTCGGTAATTTTTGAATTAAGTTTGTTATTAAATTTCTCTAATGAGTTTTTATCAAAATTTAAAAAGTTCAGTCTTAATACAGGATAGGTAGGTTCAGTCCACTTGTCATAAATCCAGGTACCTTTAAAGTAAGGCTCTACACCTGTTTCAAATAAAGTTGCTATGGTATCTAAGGTAAGAGATTTACCAAAACGGCGCGGACGTGAGATGAAAATACGGTTTGGAAGAGAGACCAAACTATAGATAAGCTCAGTTTTATCTACATAAATCGCATTATACATGCTAAAAGCTTCAAATGAGCCTGTTTGACAAATTGCTTTCATATTGACTTACCTAAAACATCACTAATTCAATTATATAGTGAATTGCTATATTTGTCATATAAAAATTATATTTATAGTCTTCAATTTTATTTTCAGAAAATTGAAATAAAACTACTACCCTAAAATAAAAAAGCCAGAGCTTTCGCTCTGGCAATAATGTTAACAAAGATTATTAAGCAAATGGATTTTCTGTAGGATACAGAACGCCTGCTGGCTGGTTGTAATTGATTGTCTCAATGCCTAGCATGCTAAATACATTAAATAGAGCCTTACCAACATGGCTGAATGCAACGGCGCCATGATGAGGATAACGCTTCTCAATCAGAACATGACGATAGAAACGCCCCATCTCAGGGATTGCAAAGATACCAATACCACCGAATGAGCGAGTACCAACAGGTAGAACCTCACCTTCAGCTACATAAGCCTGTAACTTGGTATCAGGAGTTGTCTGTAATCTGAAGAATGTAATAGGACCAGCAGTTAAATCACCCTCTAAGGTACCACGAGTAAAGTCTGGCTGTGAACCTGCTGGCTCTAACAGACGGTGTTGAATAATCTGGTAATTAATCTTACCTAACTTCATGTTGCAGCTTGTAGTATCAGTTAGCTTGCATAATGGTGTATTACCGCAATGGAAGCCCATGAAGGTATCTGTTAACTTGTACTGTGGGAACTTAGGTTTGATATCTTCAGCAAATAAGTCTGCTGGTACTGAGTTATTGATATCAAGTAAGGTTACAGCATCGTAAGTTACGCATGCACCAATGTACTCAGATAAAGCACCGAAGATATCAACCTCACATGCAACAGGCATACCACGTGAAGCTAAACGTGAGTTTACATAGCAAGGCTCGAAACCGAACTCCTCTGGGAATGCTGGCCAGCACTTATCTGCAAATACCACATACTTACGAGCGCCTTTATGCTGTTCTGCCCAATCTGTTAAGGTAAGTTCGAACTGAGCCATACGCTCTAACATATCAGGATATGTGTTACCAGCACCAAGCTCTTTAGCCATATCAGCTGCAATATCCTTAATGCGAGGATCACCTGCGTGCTTGCGGTAAGCAACTAATAAATCTAACTCTGAGTTTTCCTCAATCTCAACACCAATGTCATATAAGCCCTTGATTGGAGCGTTACATGCAAAGAAGTCCTGAGGACGTGGTCCGAAGGTAATGATCTTTAATGATGATAAACCGATTAAGGTACGAGCAACTGGTACGAAATCCTTTACCATTTGAGCGATGTCTTCAGCAGTACCTACTGGGTACTCAGGGATGAAGCCCTTTAACTTACGTAAGCCTAAGTTGTATGAGCAATTTAACATACCACAGTATGCATCACCACGACCATCAACTAAGTCTTTACCTGTTTCTTCAGCAGCTGCTACAAACATGCAAGGACCATCAAAGAACTTCTTGATTAAAGTTTCAGGAGTCTCTGGGCCGAAGTTACCTAAGAAAACAACTAAAGCATTGCAACCTGCCTGTTTTGCTTCTTCTACAGCTTTAACTGCATCATTCTCATTTTCAACAGTTACTTTGATTTCGTTGACATTGATGCCTGCTGTTGCACAAGCTTTTACTACAGCAGCGCGACGACGCTCTGATAGTGATCTGATAAAACAGTCTCTTGATACAGCGATAACGCCTAGATTAACTGTAGGAATATTAGGTAGCATGTTGTTCTCCTTAAAGGTAAAACTTGATTATTGTTACTACTTAGAGTTTATTTTTTACAACCCCTCTAAGTTTTTATCTGTATATATTTATAATGCAGTTTTTAAATTTTTGCAAAGAAAACGTAAACGTTTACGATAAAATAATCCAAATATGTCATTAAGATCACAAAATTAGATAAAATAAAGGATATTTGTATATTTTATTAAAGAGAAATGCGTCACAAAATTCGCAAATTACCCTTTTATAATTCGCAAGTCCGTAAATAGATTTACAATTTTATTAAGGATTATTACTAACAGAATGTTGGTCTTTAAACGCCTCACGTTGATGTAAGGCGCTTTTATAGATAAGAAAAAAAATTGACTAGAGAAGCTTACTTAGATTTGATCTATCAATAAGCTCTGGCTTACATAAGAAAGTCTTCATATCCATAACCCCATTATTATAAGTTGAGGTATCATTTATGGTTGCTTCTTTACCCTGACTGATAGCTTTTACCATCTCTAAGACAGCATTTTGTAACTGTTTACCATCTTTCAAAATGGTCATAGCCTGGTATCCTTCTTGAATATTCTTTAAAGCTTCAGGAGTTGAATCTTGACCTGTAATTACAGGGATGTTGTCTACTGTGTAACCTTTTTTCTTTAAAGTAAAGATAATGCCAGAACTAATGCAATCGGCAGGAGACAGGATACCATCTAACTTTTCTCCTGAATCCGGTGCATATCCAACCTGTTCTATTAAAGCATCCATTCTCTTACTTGCCAGATCAGTTCTCCATGATGGGATGCTAGTATTCTCAGGCTTAATTTGACCTGATTTTACAACTAGTGCACCTTTATCAATATAAGGCTGTAAGATCTTCATGGCTTCACCATAGAAGAACTTGGCATTGTTATCATCTAAAGATCCGTAAAAGATTTCAATATTTTTAGGATCATCTACTGTAGGATGCAATTTATCAATTAAAAACTGACCTTGAATCTGACCTACTTTACCATTATCAAATGTTGCATAATAAGTAACAGCGTCTGTACCAGTAATCAAACGGTCATAACTTATAACCGGTAATTTTTTACTTTTAGCAACGCTTAAAGCTTCTTTTAAGGCATTACCGTCAATAGAACCAATTACTAAAGCATCTATATTGCTGTCATCTGATAATCTTTTAATTTGTCTTTGCTGCAGAGAAACATCAATATCGCCACTAAAGAAGAGCTCAACATTGAAACCGTTGTTTTTTAACTGCTGTTCAACACCAAAACCTTCTCTATACCATCTAGGCTCAATTTGAGTTGGCATTACAACACCTACTGTAAAAGCCTGAGCTTGAAAAGAAAATAGAACTGGTAAAATAGATAAAGCCAATGTATCTTTCAATTTCATGATGTTCTCCTAGCTATATATTTTAATGTCCTTTATATACATTTAATGTAATTGTAAGTATCAGCTTACGTAAACGGTTACAAATATTGTAATGTAAATTATTAATCTTTATTTATAATAATGTTCTTCAGAATTAAGATTATTCTTTTGTTTTTGTTGCTTTTTAAGATTAATTTTCTTCATCTCTTCACGCTTTTTTAGAACGTTTTTTAATATTCCATCCTCTAACTTCTTTTGTTCCTTGATGGCATTATATGTAGTTCCAATAACAAATAATATTGGAATTGCAATTACTAAGACAAACCCAAAAGACATCTTATTTTAGAAGTTCCTGCAAAGCTTGATAACTTGTTAGAGCTCCTCTTACTTCTTTGCCATCAATAATTAGATAAGGAGTACCAGCAATCTTAAGTTCAATACTGTCTTCAATATTTGAAGAGATCTGCTTTTGTGCTCGACCTGAGCTTAGCTCATTTTTAAAGTCATCAAAATCGATGCCAATCTCATCTAGGTATTTTCTAATAGACTTTTCATCAGAACTTATTGATCCTGGCGTCATAAACTTTTCGTGCAGTTTAAAGTACTTTTTCTTATCAAGATTGAAAACAGCCTGTCCTAAAAGAGCTAATTGCTTTGAATTCTCTTTAATTACAGGAATGTTAACAAAAGAGATCTGCACGTCATAGTCTTTTAAAGCTCTTTCAAACATTGGTTCTAAGACTTTGCAATATCCGCAGTTATAATCATAAAATTCGATGATATAGTGCTTAGCATTCCTTTTACCAAGATGTGGGATGCTATCTGATTTCCTTACTTTTGAAGCAATGTTAAGCATATTCTCTTCAAGATTTTTCTTTTCATCCATTTCTAGCTTTTTCATAGCTCTTAGTATAACTTCAGGATGATTAGAAACATACTCATCGATAATGCTTTCTATCTTAGCCATTTGCTCACTATCAAAAGTTGCAGCATTGCTTGTAGCCACAAGGCCAACAGATATAAATATTGCAAAAAGAGTATTTTTTAAATTATTAAGCTTCAGAATTGTTTTCATCTTTAATCCTAACAGCAAAGTATAAAAAAACGATTGCTAAAATAGCGCATACAGATAGGTTTATTCCAAATGGTATCATGGATAGTTCCCCCATTACTCCCACAAAAGGAGAAACTAAAGAACCGATTAAAAAGTACATCACACCAAAGATACCAGAAGCAGAGCCAGCTCCGCCCTTTTTAAAACTAATTACCACACCAAAACCTGCTGATTGAGATAACCCCATCATGGCACAGTAGATAGCAAGACATCCTAAAATCGGCACAAAGCTCTCAGGTTGTACAAGTGAAATTATTAAAACACCAATACCGGATATTAAAAGTAATACATAAGCAATGATTACAACTTTTAACTCAGATAATCTGCGAGATAGACGACCAGCTGAAGATGCAATAATAGAGATGCATATTGCAATAAATGCAAAGGTAAAAGAGTACTCAATGGGAGTAAAGCCATATACCTTTTGAAAAACAAACGGTGAAGCTGCTAAATATGAAAAGAAACCGCCCATTACAAAGGATAAAGAGAAAACTGTTAACATAAATTTCAGGTTTAAAAGATCAGTCTTCATCCTTAAGATTGAAACTAAAGCATTCTTTTCTCTTTTATCTACAGGTAATGACTCAGGGACATGGAACTTGGTTAAATAAATTAAGATAAGCCCCCATCCCACTAGGATAAAAAAGATCACTTGCCATGTAAAATAGGTAACCACCAAAGAGCCTATAATAGGACCTAAGATTGGACCTAAGGAATTGATTGCCATTAAAAATGACATGAATGAGGTAAGTTCATTACCCTTAAATTTGTCACAAGCAATTGAACGAGTAAGAACAATGCCACCGGCAGCTGACAGTCCCTGCAACAATCTAAAGAACACAAAAGAGCATATATTAGGAGAGAGCGCACAAGCTAGTGATGATAAGGTAAATATTACCAAACATACTAATAAAGGTTTAATTCTGCCATAAGCATCAGAGACAGGCCCAATTACAATTTGACCTAGAGCTAAGCCTAAAAAAGATGCTGTAAGTGAGAATTGCACTTGAGCAGGATTTGAATCAAAATAAGTTACAATGTCAGGTAAAGAAGGTAGATACATATCAGAACACATTGGTGCAAAGGCACAGAGCATTCCTAAGGTAAATACATAGAGTGCATATTGTAAGCGACTATTTGAATTCTTAGGCATAGTTAAAGGTGATTAATATATTTGACTAAACTAAAAAATAGTACAAAGTGAAAATAATCATGGATGATATGAAACATAAAAGCCTCCATTTAGGAGGCCTTGTTCTACTATTTATCCATTGATGCAAGGATATCATCAATCTCTTTTTGATTTACTAAGGCTAACTGTCTCTCTTCAGGAGGAAGTTTTCTGTAAGCTTGAGTTAAATGTAAAGCTCTTACAGCATAAAAGAGTAGTGCTTTTTTAACCTGATGTTTTAAAACACCGTCTTTTGGTAAGCCATAATCAAGTTCAATTGCTCGTCTTGCATTCTCTGGTAACTCAGGATTTGCCTGAAGTTCTAAGGTAACCATTTCATTCCAATCAAAATCATCCTTATTGCCGGTACCTACTTCTCTAAAGCCGTTACCAATAGGATCAGAGAATCTGTCATTAGGAGCTTGGGTCTTTGGATGATCTGCACTTCTTATTCTTGAAAGAACGTAATCTCTAAACTCGTGTCTGTCATAGCAGTAAGCACGGATATGCCATCTAAAACCATCAAAAGCAAATGAATGAGGTGCAATTAAGAAATCCTCATTACTATCTGAAGATAATGACTTATAAACAATATGCAGAGCCAAATGACCGCGAATGGCATCTAATAAGTTTGATAAAACAGATTCATCGATAATTCTCTTAGGTGGCTGTAAACAAGCTAAGCCAACATCAGGAGTAAAGCCGAAATAGTTCTTGCTTTGAGGTAATTCATTCTTTGCATACTGAATTAAATCATTGAAGAAATTTGAACTACCGCACTGGTCTGGATAAACAGGTTTGAAATCCTCAGTTCTTAAATACACCTTTTGATGCATGTCGTAATGAAGATTTTCTCTTGGTGGGTTACAGTTAGTTACCAAATCTCTATAGTAAGATAGATCTAAAGAAGCTTGTGGAATGGAAATACCGAAAAAATCAACCAAGTCTGCTCTATTGATCTTTCCGTCAATACTTAATCTGAAATCAATAAATTCAATGCGACGCTTTCTGCTCCATTTGTTGGATGCATTTGCAGATAAATCAGATTTCTTTGTTGTATCCTTCTCTGGATTTTTGTTTTTAGCCATGATACTTACCTTACTTTGATAAATCTGAGAGACTGATATTACATACTAAATATGTCAATTTAGGAATTGTGAAACTGTTTAATAAAAACTAAAGCTGAGCTTTAAATTTCTACTTTTAATAATTGTTGTTATATACCTAAGGATTGATTACTTTAGTTCAATATATAATTCAACCTTGATTTCCTCATTTTGATATCAAAAATATATAAAACGACGTAACCTCTCAAAGTGATAAAATAATACTACCATAAATTTTACTATTTAGATTAAATCGATAAAAGAAAGTAACTTTTTTTCTTTAAAAAAAATCTCTTAAAACAGAATAAGTTATCTAAACTTAAAGTATAAATACTGCCAATTTTAATCTTTCAATAAAAATGACAACTTTAATTTCACAAGAGATATCCTTAATCAAGTGCGTTGAAGCGGTTTTGATCCTTACTATCAGCGTCCCTTTAAATTTTAATACTGAGATTTTTTAAATTTTGTTTAACCATTCTGCTCAATTTTTTTCAGACACAAACTTACCATACCCGATACAGTGTCTTCTCTTAAATTGTCAGTAATTTCTATTTTAGGGAGTAATGCTTCTTCTGCAGCTGTTGAGATTTGCTTTTTTAAACGTTCTATAAGTCCTGGTTTTAAAGTTTCTGAATAGATAGCAACATATCCAGGATTTAAAACGCACATCACAGCTCTAATTGTTCTTATAGCCAGATCGTCTGCCTGCAACGATTCTGAAGGCAAAACACCTACATCGTTATACATTGGAAAATATCGGATCTCACCTGCCATGCCGTCTTTTCCTCTTAAAACAGAACCGTTATAACAAAAGCCACACCCAGGAATTTTACCAGGCACTAAGATAATGCCACTTACATACTCCTGGTTTTTACATCTTTTATAGCAACCTAAGGTTGCAGCATTGATATCAGTTTCAAAAAAGATTGGAATGTTAAAGTGTTTTTCCAAATGGCTAGACAGTCTTTTAGACTGACTGTCATGGCGAATTGCACTACCGACACGGCCTCCAACATCATCTGACGGCATTGAAACTCCGATAACAGAGATCTTAGGATATCTTTCTACATATCGTTCCATACCAATCTTAAATTCATTGGTTTGGATAGAATCTTTTTCGTCAATTAACTCTTCACGTCTTTCTAAACATTCACCAAAGAGATTATGGACAGAGTAACCTACATATTTATTACCTGATCTTATATATATAGAAAGGATCAGTATTAACTTATTCATCTCATTGAATCTATAAGTTGTAGCAGGTCTACCATTAGGAATAGATGATTTGCCTCCTTCTAGAACTTCACCTGAGGCTATTAGTAAATATAAGATCTTATTTAAAGTAACAACAGATAATCCTGTCATCTCTTTTAATTTTGAAGCTGTGCAGATTTGCTCTTTATGCAAAGCTCGTCTTACAAGTTGCAGATTTTGTTCTCTAATTTGTTTAGAGGTAATAGTGACCGAAGATTCAATCATAAGAAGAACTTATAAAATTAATGATATTAGTAGCAAAAGATCAGTGAATTTCAAAAATCACATTAAATAATGAAAATTAGAAAAACTGATCACTAAAATGACAATAGCGATTTAATCAAATTATATCATTTTACAAAACAAGTTATTAAACTACATTTAATAATAAGAAATTTTTTTATGATAATCAAATTTCATGAAAACATTAAGCTCTTGTTAGAGTATGCTTACTTTTATAAATACCATCTTTATCATTAGTCATTTTATTTTTTTTATTCTAATATATAATTTATGCTAATTTGAAAACTTTTAACAAATATCACTATAAATTTACACAAAAATCTCAAAGATTTACTTATTTCTGACATTTTAGTATTAAAACAATCCCTTATATATCCTACATTTTTAAGTCACATTGCTTAAATTTTCATTTTTAGACAAATTTTCATAAATTCTGATCAAAATATTTCATAAATTTGTCATTTTGAAAATTCCCACTAAAATTATTACAACGGTTTTTTAAACCTTTTTAAACACACACTGCAAACGAGGAGCCTTAATGCTTCAGATTAGATTACATGGCCGTGGAGGCCAAGGTGTTGTGACCGCTGCAGAGATGCTGACTTTAGCCGCTTTCTACGAAGGCCACTATGCACAAGCTTTCCCAAGCTTCGGTTCAGAGCGTACAGGTGCACCTGTTGTTGCCTATGCTCGTATTGATAATAAAGAAATCCGCACTCATGAGCCTATTCAGGAACCAAACGTTGTATTGATTCAAGATAAGACCCTGTTAGGTGCAGTTGATGTTTTTGCAGGTCTTGATAAGAATGGATACGTTGTTATCAATTCAAAAGAAGATCCTGAAAAAGTTGTTCCAGAGATTGTAAAGATGTTACCAAAAGGACATGTATTTACTGTTCCTGCAACTGATTTTGCTATGCAGAAGATTGGTAAGCCTCTACCAGGAGCTCCAATGCTTGCTTCTTTAGCTGCTGTAACAGGCATCTTAAAGTTGGAGTCTGTACAAAAAGCTTTCCAGGCACGTTACCCTGGCAAAATTGGTGATGCTAATGCTGAGACTGCAGCTTTAGCTTATAACTTCATTAAAGAGGAGGCAAAGAATGCTTGAGCAGATCGAAGGATCATTAGGTGTAGCTAAGGCTGTAGCCCTATGTCGTCCAGGTGTTGTTTGTGCCTACCCTATTTCTCCACAAACTCACATTGTAGAAAATGTTGGTAAGTTTGTTAAAAACGGTACCTTAAAAGATTGCGATTTCTTAAACGTTGAATCAGAGTTCTCAGCAATCTCTGTTGCAATCGGTTCTGAAGTAGGTGGTGCGCGTACTTATACAGCTACTGCTTCACAAGGTCTTCTATACATGACCGAAGGTGTTTATTCTGCTTCTGGTCTAGGTCTTCCTATTGTTATGACTGTAGCATCACGTGCTATCGGCGGTCCTATCAATATCTGGAATGACCATTCAGATTCACTGTCACAGCGTGATTCAGGCTGGTTACAGTTATTCTGTGAATCAAACCAGGATGCTGTTGATACTCATATTATGGCTTTCAAGATCGCAGAAGAAGTTGGTCTTCCAGTTATGGTATGTATGGACGGATTCGTTCTAACTCACGCTTTTGAGAGATTAGACATTCCATCACAGGAAACAGTGGACAAGTTCTTACCTGAATATCAGCCACGTGAGTACTTAACTCCTAAAGAGCCTGTTTCAATCGGTGCAATGGTAGGTCCAGAGGCTTTCACAGAAGTTCGTTTCTTACAGCAGCGTAAGATGGCTAAGGCTTTAAAGGTTATTGAAAAGGTAACAAAAGAATACCGCGACCTAACCGGTTCTAAGTCAGGTGGTCTATTAGATTGCTACAACTGCGAAAATGCAGATCTTAAGTTAGTGATCATGGGCTCAACTGTTGGTACTGCAAAAGACGAGATCGACAGATTGAAGGCTGAAGGTATCAATGTTGGTATTATTTCACTGAAGTCATTCCGTCCATTCCCATATGAGGCTATGGCAAAGGCAATTGGCGACACCAAGAAGGTTATCTGCTTAGAGAGAGCTTTCTCATTTGGTGCTCGTGGTATTGTTTGCCCAGAAGTTAAGAGAGCTATGGAAGGCAAGAACTGCGATGTTAAGACTGTTGTTGCAGGTCTTGGTGGACGTCCTATCTTCGGTACTACTATTAGAGGTATCGTCAAGGATGCATTAGCAGACAAGTTCACAGAAGAGTTTACTTGGTTTGATGTTAATGCTGACGTTCTGAACAGCTACACAGACAAGACTGAAGGTGTAACCTTCAAGAATGGGCCAATCGCTCAGTCTGTTCTAGAGAATTCAGTTAAGGATTAGGCGGAGTAAACAATGTTAGAAAAGATTAAATTCTATCAGACAGGTTCTAATACCGTAGGTAACCGTCTGTTAAATCCTGCAATGCGCACCATTCAATCATCTGCTGACCGTCCTAATGGCCTTATTTCAGGTCATAGAGCATGCCAAGGCTGTGGTGAAGCATTAGGTACAAGATACGCAATTGATGCTGCTATGAAGGCAACTAATGGCAACATTATGGTTGTTAATGCTACTGGCTGTTTGGAAGTTTTCTCAACTCCATATCCTGAATCAGCATGGAGATTACCATGGGTTCACTCACTATTTGGTAACACCGCAGCTGTAGGTTCTGGTTTAGCTGCTGCCGCTGCAATCCGTGCTAAGAAGAACGGCGACACCAATGTTCCACGTATCATCGCACAAGGCGGTGACGGTGGTACTACTGATATCGGCTTTGGTCCACTGTCAGGAATGTTTGAGCGTAATGATGACGTTCTATATCTTTGCTATGACAACGAAGCATACATGAACACCGGTGTTCAGAGATCATCTGCAACACCTCCTTCAGCTCGCACTGCAACCACTCAGTTAGTTGGCGATAAGCCAGGTGCGGATTGGGGTAAAGGTAAAGATGTACCTCTAATTGCAATGGCTCACGGTATTCCTTACGTAGCAACAGCAACTGTAGCTGATCTTCGAGATCTTGAGTACAAGGTTACCAAGGCAATGCAATTCCATGGTGCAAGATTCATCCAGATCCTAGTTCCATGCCCACTAGGTTGGGGGTTGACCTCAAATTCAACAGTTACTGTAGCACGTATGGCTATGGAAACTGGTTTCTACCCTGTTTATGAAGCTGAATACGGTAAGATCACATCTGTAAGAAAGATCCGTCAGAAGCAGCCTGTAATCAACTATCTGAAGATGCAGCGTAGATATGCTCACTTAACCGGTAAGAAAGCAGATCCTAATGTAGTTGCAAGACTGCAGGCTCTTTGCGATACCAATATTAAGGACTTCGGTCTGTTAGGTGATGAAGAGCCAAATGGCACACCTGTAGCTATTCAGGCTTACGAGCGTAACTCTGCTGTTTAAGGAGATAGTAAATTATGTTACAAAAAGCTTTTGCTGTTACCCTTGATCCAGCAACATCTTTAAGAAACCACACTGGTTCATGGCGTACATTGCGTCCTGTTAATGTGTTTAAGCTACCACCTTGCAACAATCAGTGCCCTGCAGGTGAGAATATTCAGCAGTGGTTATTCTATGCTGCAGAAGGTGACTATGAGCACGCATGGAGAATTTTAACTGAAGAGAACCCACTACCAGCATGTATGGGTCGTGTTTGCTATCACACCTGTGAAGGCAAATGTAACCGTGGCTTCTTAGATGAAAGCGTAGGTATTAATTCAGTTGAGCGTTTCTTAGGTGATTATGCTATTGAGCACAATCTATCATTCAAGCGCCCTGCTCGTGAGACTGGTAAAAAAGTTCTAATCATCGGTGCAGGTCCTGCAGGTCTATCAGCAGCTTACCAGTTACGTCGATTTGGTCACACTGTTCACATCGTTGAGATGGGTAAAGAACCTGGCGGTATGATGCGTTATGGTATTCCTGTATACCGTCTGCCAAGAAACGTTTTAGACGCTGAAATCAAACGTATCACTGACATGGGTGTAACCATTGAATGCGGTCGCAAGGTTGAAGATATCGAAGCTGAGAAGAAGAACGGCAAATATGATGCTGTGATCTTAGGTTTAGGTGCTTCAATTTCGACAAACGTAGATATTCCTCAGGGTGATACCAACCACGTTATAAACGCATTAAACGTTTTAGGTCAGATTGAGACCAACGGTGACATTGAGATTGCTCGTAAGGTTGCTGTTTACGGTGGTGGTAATACTGCTGTTGACGTTGCTCGTTCATTACGCAGAATTGGTGCTGAGCCTATCATCGTTTATCGTCGTAACCGCGACAAGATGCCTGCTAATGCTGAAGAAATGGATGCTGCTATTGCTGAAGGCATTCAGGTTAAGTGGTTATCAACCATTGCATCTGCTTCAAAGGATTCTCTAAAGATTGAGAAGATGGAGTTAGATGAAAATGGTAAACCACAGCCAACAGGTCAGTATGAAGAGTTACCAGCTGATGCAGTTGTTTTAGCTATCGGTCAGAATGTTGATAAATCAGTTTTAACTAAGTTATCAGATCTGAAGATGGATAAAGATAGCGTAATCATCGATGAAGAAACTAAGATGACTTCAATTGAAGGTATCTTTGCTGCAGGTGACGTTGCAACTAAGGACAGAACTGTAACTCATGCTATTGGTATGGGTAAGAACGCAGCTCGTAGCGTAAACGCATACTTAAACGGTCAGACTTACAAGAAGGCTGAGAAGCATGAAATTGCAAAGTTTGAGGATATGCACCCTTGGTACTACACTGATGCTCCTAAGACTGTACGTCAGGAATTAGAAGTAGCTCGTCGTTCAAATACATTCGATGAAGTTCAGTTTGGTTTAACAGAAGAGAATGCAATCTTTGAGGCACGTCGTTGTCTGTCATGTGGTAACTGCATGGAGTGTGATAACTGCTACGGTGTATGCCCTGATAGTGCTGTCGTAAAACTAGGTGCTGGTAAAGGCTACGAGTTCAACTATGACTACTGCAAAGGTTGTGGTGTTTGTGCTCAGGAATGCCCTTGCGGTCATATCAGAATGATCCCAGAGCAGATCTAATAAGTTTGTAATCTAATCGCAAGCGGTTTACGTCTTTTTGAGGTAAGCCGCTTTTTTGATTTATTACATCTTATAAGATGTTTCTAATTCTTTATCAACGGATGCAAAAAGGCATGCACTTTAAAGTTATGATTCTTAATGTATGTGCCACTGTAAAATAAACTATAGCAACATTATCATGAAATTTGATTTACATTATCTTAAGTACGAGCTGAAAGGATATTTAATTTCAGACTTTAAAAGCCGTAAAATCATGGATCTTTTAAATGATTTGGAACCTGAGAAGTATCTTCAAGAATATGTTTTGTCTTTAAAACTGCAAGATAAGAATAAAGAAAAAGTATCTTTACATCTAAGGCACATTCTTGAGAATGCTAAAAAAGCTAATATTCCTTTGGGTATAGAATATGAACCTTATCCTAACGAAGAAGAGGCGTATCTTGCAAGACAGCGTTATATAAACGTATTAGTTCAAACAGAAGAGTATTTATCTTTCATTAGAAAGTCAGTTTTTCTGGTCGTCTTAACAGCAATCTGCCTTCTAATAGTTATAGTTGCCAATTCATAGTAAAGATTATTCTTTCTAAAAATCTCTAACGAAGCTTCTTAAATAATAGCCATAAATATGCCATATTCCAATTAGTTTTAATATTGAAGAGTCAAAAGCTCATAAAGTTTAAAAGTCAAACAAAAATAACTGAAATTTCACTTTGCTCACACTTTAAATAGATTGTATAACTTATTGATCTTAAATGATGAATTTAACGTTGACAGTAATAAAGTATCTGTTAACATAATCACATGGTAATAAAGTTACCAGAAGAATACCCTGGGGTGACATCTAGCGTTTCTACCCTGAGCCGATATCTTTAGACTTTGGTATCTTCCTGATAGTGGTGAGTAGGCCCGTTTAACGTGGAAACCTAAATTATCATCTGATGCCATACTTGAACTCACTGGTTCAAGGAGTCATGAACAGCGGATTCATTTCCGGGGTCTCAAATCCTCTAAAAATAAGCATTTCAATATTTATAATTTCAAGCAAAATTATCGCAATCTGTGAATTAGCTCAATTCAACATAAAATTAAAATTCAAAATTGTGTTTAATTCGGCATTTTTCTGAAAAAATGTATATAATACCTTAGCTTCGTATTTTTACGGAATTTTGTATTGGCGATTTATGAAATGATCGTCAAAAAATAATAAGACATGAAAACGATTAGCTTGATCGTTTAGTTAATTTAGAGTTTAAAAATGCCTTCAATCATCAAACCTCAGACTGACACTACAATTAGCTGGTTCTTAAGTCAGTGTCATATTCATAAGTATGCAGCGAAAAGCACCATTATTCATTCAGGAGAAAAAGCAGAGACTCTTTACTATATAGCAAAAGGTTCTGTTGCAGTTTTGATTAAAGATCAAGATGGTCATGAAATGATTTTAAGTTACTTAAATCAGGGTGACTTTATTGGTGAAGTTGGTCTATTTGATGAATCAGAAAATCCTAAGCGTACAGCTTGGGTAAAAGCAAAGACTTCATGTGAAATAGCTGAAGTTTCATATAGCAAGTTCAAACAGCTAGTTCAAGTAAACCCTGAGATCTTAATGAGATTAACGGCTCAGATTTCAAGACGTTTATCAGCTACCTCTGCTAAGGTTGGTAACTTAGCATTCTTAGATGTTACAGGTCGTATTGCTAAGACCTTAGTTAACTTAGCTCATCAGCCCGAAGCAATGACACACCCTGATGGTATGCAGATTAAGATCACCCGTCAGGAGATAGGTCAGATTGTTGGCTGTTCTCGTGAAACTGTGGGAAGGATCTTAAAGATGATGGAAGAAGATCATCTGATTACTGCTCACGGTAAGACAATTGTAGTATTTGGTACTCGATAAAAGTTTTGTCAAGGTAAGTCTTTCTAAAGTGGAAAGACTTTCTTTTTTGTATTAATATAGCTTCCATACATTAATCTTTTGTTTATTTAAGGAGCGAAAATGGCTTCATTATTAGAGCGTGGTATCCACTCTTTTGATAAGAATGATCTTTTAGCATGCAGCCGTGGAGAGTTATTTGGACCAGGAAACAGCCAGCTGCCTGCACCAAACATGTTAATGTTTGATCGCATTACAGATATTCAGGCTGAAGGTGGAGAACACGGTCTTGGTTTTGTTAAAGCTGAGCTAGATATCAATAAAGATCTTTGGTTCTTCCAGTGCCATTTCCCTGGTGATCCTGTAATGCCTGGTTGCTTAGGCTTAGATGCAATGTGGCAGTTAGTAGGCTTTTTCTTAGGCTGGAGAGGTGGTCCTGGTAAAGGTCGTGCCCTAGGCGTTGGCAAAGTTAAGTTTAAAGGCGAAGTTTTAGATAACGCTAAAATAGTAAGATACGAAATCAACTTAAAGAAAATCATTGAAAGAGGTCAGCTAATCATGGGTATCGCTGACGGAAAGGTTTTCTGTGATAACGAGCATATCTATACCGCTGAAGATCTTCAGGTAGGTTTAATTCCTCCTAAGAAGAACTAATCTTCACTTAATTTTTTTCAAAGCGCACTATCATCTTATGTGCGCTTTTTCATTTAAAATTCTCTATTATCACTTCCACCAAACTGTTCATTGTTTGAAAAAGAGCTAAAGTTAAAGCTCTTCTCAAATACAGTAAATCCACACATTTGAAAAAATAATTTGCATGATTTTGCATAAAAAATAAATTTTTTCATACTGAGTATTTTTACTTTTCAGATTCTACAAGCCTTATGTATCAATAATTAGACAATGATAAATAAGTTTAAAGCTATTCAGATTTTTTGCAAACAAATGGCTTTTTTAAGCCAAATTTACTTGCATGAAGTCAAAATACCAGTATAATAAGCCGCTCAAAATTGTGATCTTGTTCACAATTATTTAATATAGGATAAACCTATGAATCATACATCAAATAATCCTTGGATTTACTACTCAAGGTTCAAAACTGCTACAGCAAACGATATCAACTTAGTGCAACATGCCAAAGATTGTGTGGCCTCTCTTTATGAAATCTCTACAAGAACTGAGTTAAAGATTTCACAAGCATACAACCTCATCTTCAATCACATTCCTGATGAATTAACTTTATGGATGGCAAAAGCAGCCAGAACTGATGCTCATTTCTTTGGAGATTATTCTCTTATTTCAAAAGTTAGCGTAGATCATAAGCTAGACTTTTTAAGAATGACAGAATCACCTATTGCCTCTTTATCAAGACTATCCGGATTTTCTATCTTCGACATTGTTGAGAATTTAGAACTGGCTACACGTTCGGAAAGTGAATTTGTTTCACATCTAATCAATACTTCAACTCCTACTTTGCTCTCCTGTTTAGAAGATCTATTACAGTTAAAGCTTGCTACCAATAGTGACTTATCACCTCCACTAAAGGTCGACTTGATAAATCGTCTAACTGCCTACCATTTAGCTAGTGCCGGCTGTTCTAAGTCTTTAAATCATGAAATCACATCTTTACATTACAGAACATTATCCGAGTTCTATGAGGCATCACCTAAGAAAAGCTACAAAAAAATGCGTTCTATTTTGCCTATTCTCTCTGATAAAGAGCTTTCAGGCTACATAATGTTGATGATCGCTCTTTATACAATCTGCTGTCGTGTTCTTACTAATAAAGAAGCTTCAACAATGCACTTTGACACAAATTCAATACCAGACAAGATCTCAAATATCTTAGCAATTGGCGTATACATTGTCTGTTCTAATCTTAATGTTAATTATCAGAACTGCTTTACTAAGAGCAAGAAGCTACATAACTTTCCATCGTTTGATAACTTCTATACGATTTTAGAAATGTATGTAAACAAGAAGGCAGAACCTGTAGCATGTTTAGGATGCAACACTCCTTATCTTGATTTAAAAGACCCTAAATGTGCTCAAGAGTATCTGTCTGTCATACCCTGCCCTAAATGCAAAAAGAATGCAGAGTATGACATCAATGAAAACTAAGTCTAGTTTTTGATACATCATTACTTCGTTTTTGTAATAGTAACCAGATTAAATTAGATAAGCCTTAGTAATTCCTAAAAATGTGGAACTCGCTTAAAAATCACTTTATAAAGATGATCATATTTTTATCAGTTACAATTAACTTAGTAAATTTGCCACAACCTGTGGATATGCATTAGCCTGCATCATCATCTGAGAAGTGGCATTTTCTAAGATATTAGCTGAAATCAGTCTTGAAGACTCAACAGCATAGTCAGCATCAGTAATTCTTGCACGGGCATCCGACTCATTTTCGTGCATGTTTTCCTGATTGCTGATAGTACTATTCAATCGATTTGAAACAGCTCCAACATCAGAACGTTTTGAATCGATAAAGGCAATATAGTCATCGATACTCTCTAAAACCTTTTGAGCATTCTCTGTGGTAGAAACATCAAAGGTTTTGTTAGCATCATTATAGCCATTACCATCAGAAACACCCCCTATATGAGCCTGCATTGAAGACATGGTAAAAGATACAGACAAATCGAGATCGATGGTAGTGTTTGCATTTGCTCCTACTTGCAAAGAGAGTTTGCCATCGTCATTGATTAGACTGTGCTCAGACTTTCCATTTAAGATCTGAGCTCCACCATATGTAGTCTTGCAAGCAACACGTGTTATCTCATTGCACAACTGATTGACTTCAAACTGTATAGTTTGTCTATCCTGTTCGTTATAGGTTCCATTAGCACTCTGAATAGCTAACTGTCTGATGCGCTGCAATATTGTAAAATCCTCTGCTAAAGCACCTTCAGCTAATTGAGCTACAGCCTCACCTTCTGATGAATTTCTATTCCCCCTATCAAGACAATTGATCTGAGAGGTAAATTTATGTGAGATCTGCAAATTTGCAGGATCATCTTTAGCACTATTGATTTTTGAACCAGAAGACAATCTTTTGGTTGCATCAGCAGATGTCAGATTAGATTTTCTTAAATCAGCCTGCGACGTGATTGAGGCAAGATTTGTTTGTATCGTGATTGACATAATTCTTCTCTCCAGAAATTATAATTTTCTGAAGAGCAAGATATATGCCAGAAATACATTCTTCTTAAAGATCAGTGAATTAGAAAAATGCAACAAATTCTTTTGACAAGATTTTGCCGTCAGTCTATTGCAACTGACGTAACTTTTTTAAGATCTCTCCGGCAAAAGACAGATACTCTCTAGAACCTAAAGATGTTCTGTCATACACAAGTACTGGACAGGCAGCACTTGAGGACTCTGAAATTTTGGGGTTATAGCTTATCTTTGTTGCAAACAAAAGATCTTTAAAAGATTCCGCAAGCTCGTGACTAATTCTTGAGGCTAATGGTTGCATTGGATCATAGATTGTTCTTAGGATACCTAAAAGATTACATTTTGATAAATGCTTTTCTTTTAGTTCTAAAAGATTGTCAAGCAGTGTCTTCATGGAGTCGATAGCAAACATGTCACAACATACAGGAAGCACAAGATAATCAGCGGCACACAGAGCATTGATAGTGATTAGGTTCATGCTAGCCGGAGTGTCTATAATTAGAAAATCATATTTATCTTTTAAATTTGCAATGACTTTTTTTAATCTTGAAGCAGGTTCTGTATCCTCACGTAAGACCGTAGGCAGTGCCACTAAATCTTCAGATGACAGGATCACATCAAAACCGCCTTTTGGGTAAGGTGTTATACATTTATCAGCACTTACACCATCTAGTACGGCCGTTGCTATATTGTGTTCAACATCAGTGTACTCATAGCCTAAGGCTACACTAGAACTTCTCTGCGGATCAAAATCGATTAAAAGAACTTTTTTATTAACAGTTCTTAATGCGCAAGACAAATTCACAGCTGTTGAAGTTTTTGCTGTGCCACCTTTAGGATTGCTAATTGTAATTATTCTGCCCATTGTTGACTCCTTATGTGTATTGTAGAGAATTTTTGAATAGACAACAAATGAAATAGGCAACGAACTTTATCTTACATTTTAGCATGTGATTTACTCAACGTTTATCAATTTGATGCAATCTATCAGACACGATAATTCTCAAACTTGTGCAATAAAAGGTATATAAATAAAAGTGATTATTCAACTACTCAAAAGCTAGTTAAGTCCAAGTTTAATACAATGTTTGTACCGTTAATAAAATCGGCATTATTCAAAGCACCAATACCCTAGATTTCTCCAAGATGCATTACCAATAATAGCAGTACTAAGTATCATGCTTCTAATAGAATTTGGCACTGGAGTTCAAGATACACTATTTGATCAAATATATTGAAGTAGCTGCAAAGACTGACTCATGATCATAGAAAATTTAAACGAAATCAGGTCAACCTGAGCTTTGATACTCTATGACTTTAATTGAAGGAACGCTCTATAGGGTAGGACTTTCTCTTTAGCTGAACTTAAAATAAATGTGGATTATGTTCCACTAATTATTTTTACCCAAAATAACCTTATAAGAAATGATGTAATTCCTTTATAATAAAGGAGTTAGCAAAGAATTTTGAGAAATATTATGGCGACAAAAATAGTTCAAAAAGCAATTGACTTGTTCCTTGTCACCATATAGTCAGTAAAAACAGTATATATGAAGGTAAATACTTTATAATTTAAAGTAGAAGTTACTTATTGAAATAGAGATTGATTAATGAGCAATAAAGAATTTTTACTACTACCAGATAATCCTGGCTGTTATGAAGAACTAAAAGACGGTAATTGTTACTTTGTAGATAAGACAGAGTACTTAAAGGCTGTTTTTACAAGTTCTACAAAAGTTCTGTTGTTTACAAGACCAAGACGTTTTGGTAAGACTTTGCTCATGACCATGTTTGAGTCTTTCTTAAAGATAAATTCTGAAAAGCCTTTTGATACCTCATTACAGCTAAAATACTTTCAAGGCACCAAGATATTAGAAGATAATGAGTTCTGTTCTAAGTTCATGGGACAGTATCCTGTTATCAGCATTTCTCTAAAAAATGTTGATGGTGTTACCTTTGATATTGCTTATAAAAATTTTGCAGCGGAAGTAAGCAAACTAGCTGAAAACTATAGATATCTTTTAAGCAGTACAAAATTAGATAAAGAAGATAAAGACAAATTAAGCAAAATTCTTAAGGTAGAGTTTTTAAGAGAATTTGAAAATTCAGATTACCTGACAGGTTCATTAAGTACCATAGCTACAGCTCTTTATAAAGAGTACGGCAAGTACCCAGTACTCCTTATTGATGAGTATGATGTACCTTTAGCTAATGCTTCATATCATGACATACAGAATGCAAAGCTAAATGATGGTGATAAGCCTTACAAGGCTACCTACCACTATAACATGGTAACCCTCATGAAAGTCTTTTTAGGCATTTTAAAAGATCAAAAGACTCTCACCAAAGTCATTATCACCGGTTGCTTAAAGGTAGCTAAGAACAGTCTTTTTACAGGTGTTAATAACCTTAAGGTAAATACAGTCCTCTCTGAAAACGAAGACTATACAGGAATCATTGGTTTTACCAAAGAAGAAACCTATAAGTTCTTAAAAGACTATAAAATGGACAACTTTGCTCAAAAAGTAAAAGAGCATTATGACGGATACAAGTTCTATGACAAAGAGATTTTCTGTCCATGGGATATAGTAAGTTTCATTAGTGATTATTACAAAAAGAATCTTAAGGGAACCTTAAAGTTAAACAGGTTAGAAAACTATTGGGAAGGCACTACCTCTGATAAATCCTTATCAGGTTACCTTGGTTATTTAACTGATAATGACAACCAAAAAATGCAGGATTTAGTTGATGGTAAGTCGATTAGCTTTATTCTAAATGAATCCATGAACTATGACTGTTTGTCACAGCATGAATCTGATGATTTCTGGTCACTACTTCTACATACTGGTTATCTGACTGTAGATTGGGAACAGACAGATGAAGCAGAGTTATCTAAAGACAGTAAAACCAATAAAGAAATCTTTGCAAGAATTCCTAACCTAGAGATACTTGAGTGTTTTGAACACAACATAAAAACACGATTTAGTTCTGAATTTGTAAAACTAAATCTACATAATAAGTTAGTAGATGCTTTGTCTTGTGGCAATCAAAAAGAAACTTATGACATCTTCTTTGATATGTTACAAAAATATGTCTCAATCAGAGATACAGCAACTAAAGCTCCTCTCGAGAATTACTACCATGGCTTTATCAATGGTATTTTTACCTGTTGTGAAAATATCATCTCTGACTACCACTCTAATTATGAGTCTGGTAGCGGATATCCAGATATTACCTTCAAAGTAGAACGTAATACCAAAGCTGTAATCATCGAGATTAAAGCTACCTCTAATGAAGCGGATATGGATGAGCTAGCTTCTAATGCTTTATCTCAGATTGAAGAGAAAAACTATGCTTTACCATTTGTAAAAACGTCAAAGATTACTGAGATCTACGCTTATGGCTTAGTATTTTGTAAAAAGGATTGTCTTGTAACTGTAAAAAAGTTGAAATAACAAAATTAGCATCAGATCAAAACAGCTCTGATGCTCTTATATATGACTGTTTATCAAATGTCACTTTTTAGCTCTAATACACAATTATAGAATCATAAATTGTGCTCATTGTCCAACTTACCTTTCTTAAATACATTTCAATTCTATAAAACCTAACCATTTAAAAAATAAGAAGTTATTTTTAGAGCTTCATTTTAACAAAAAGTAATTTTCAAAATAGACAATTTTTTTTGTTGTATCTCATGAAGAAATATTTATAATTCACGAAAATGAAAAAACTTTTTATATTTATTTGTTCTTCAAATTTTAGGAATTGCTTATGAAGAATCTGTCAAAAACTATTGTTGCATTAGGCATCGCTAGCTTTGCAACAATTGCTCAGGCTAAATCTGATATCAATATCTGGAACTGGAGCGATTACATCGGCGAAAACACTGTTGCTGATTTTGAAAAGGCATCAGGTCTTAAAGCTAATTATGCTGTTTTTGACAGTAATGAGTTAGTAGAGGCTCGTCTATTATCAGGAAAATCAGGTTTTGATGCAGTGATGATGACAAGCTACTATGTTCCAAGACTTGCCAAAGCTGGTGCTCTACAAAAGATTGACAAATCTAAGATCCCTAATTGGAAGAACTTAGATCCTGTAAGAATGAAAGCTCTTGAGTCAATTGATCCTGACAACAGCTATGCTTACCCATATACAGAGATCTCTGTTGGAATTGGTTATAACAAAGATAAAATTGAAGAGATCTTTGGAAAAGACTTTAAGTTTGATTCATGGGACATTCTCTTTAAACCAGAGAATGCTAAGAAGTTAAAGCAGTGCGGTATAGCTGTTTTAGATTCACCTATTGAGATAACCTCTGTTGTAATGCATTATTTAGGTAAAGATCCAAGCTCAGAGAAAGCATCTGATTATAATGAAGCTTTGGATATCTTAACTAAATTTGCTTCAAATGTATCATATTTCCACTCATCACGTTATATTAACGATTTAGCTTCAGGTGAAGTTTGTGTAGCTGTAGGTTACTCAGGTGATGTTCTGCAGGCTGCTCAAAGAGCAAAGGCCGAAAAGATCAACATTGAGTACACTATCCCAAAGGAAGGTTCTATATTCTGGTTTGACTGCTGGACTATTGCTGCTAACGCAGATCACTATGACAATGCTCTAAAGTGGTTTAATTATCTGCAGGATCCAAAAGTTGCAACTAATGTAGCCAACGAGATCCGTTACCTGCTACCTGTTAATGCTGCTATTGAAAATATTGACCAGGATTTAAAAGATAATCCTTCATTTAATATCCCTGAAGACAAGATAAAGACAATGTACTTTGTAAAGCCAACATCATCTAAGATGACTAAGATCACCAACAGAATTTGGAACTCTATGAAACTAAATTCTGGTAAAAATGAGGATGATCAGGATAGTGGCAGCGGCTGGGATTAAGCTAAAATGAATTAAAAAATCCCGTAATAAAATGCGATTACGGGATTTTTGTTTTATAAGATTACATCAAAACACAAAGGCACAAGCTTTTAAAGATTAACTTACTTCTTGGTTAGAGCCTTACTATCTTCTTGCTTGTATAAGCTCAAATTCAAGGTTCTAATATCTTCCCCTAAATGCTCTAGAAGAAGACTTACATTCTTATCTTTAGACATCTTTTGACGTGTATCTTCAATTTCTTTTATATAGAAGTGTCTTGCTAGATCTTCAGGACAGCCACGAGGTATTCCCTGCACCTTTTCAATTTTTAGTTCTACAGGATGCTCCTGTTCAATGGAGAACTTAGTTCTTAAGTTATGATGGAACTCTGGTGAGATGAACAAAAGCTGGAAGTCAGATGAGATCTGCAAAACCCAGGAATAAGGATCATCAGGGCTAACAACTCTATTGGTGTAGCATAAAGCAGAATAAACAGGACCATCGTTGTAGCCTGCTTTAACAATATCCTGATACCAGGCATCATTCTTATAAACTCTGTCATAAAAATCACAAGACTCAAGTCTTCTGCCTAAGCGCTTGTTCTCAAACTGCTGATCTTCTTCTATGAGTTTTAAAGTAGATTCACGGAATTTTGCTGGATTTCCATCTGCATTAGTACTGTTCTCATTAGCACCAATGTAATCAAATTTAAGATCACTACCCTTTACTCTTGCTCCTTCAGAGAACTCATCATTATCATAACTTTCATCGACAATTGAATTATCTACAGGATCAATATCTGACTCGTAAGCATCAACAGGAATTTCATAAAAATACTCTGAAGGCACCTCTGATGAAGATGAGACACTATTATTTTCTGAAATTTGAGTATTCTGTGCTGTTGAGGTCTTGTCCTGTAGCACAGATTGATGCTGGACTAAGACTTGAGGCTTAGTTGAAGCGGTCTCAATTACCTTGTTTTCATTTATAGATGAGAACTCATTTGAAAATACTCCAATTGAATTACCCTCAACTGCATTGTGATTAGAGCCTAATTGACCATTTAAAGTCTCTGTAATAGCCTGATTTAAAGACTGAGAGTAAGTATGAGCTTTAATTACAGGTACAGAGTCAGTATAACTGCCCTTTTGAAGTTCAAGAGCTAAAGCTTTTGTTAATGACATGAATTCCTGTACTTTAGATAAATCAGTATCAGCTCTCATGTCATCTGTATTGGTGAGCTTTGTATTGTTATTAGTTACCTTAGCAGATCCTATTACAGAGCTTTGTGCAATGGAATTTACTTTTACTGTATCAGTAGAGACTAAAGTGTCATTTACCTTTATTACAAGCCCTTTATCAGTACTCTCTGCAATACCATTTGTTGCTGCCGTGCGAGTTGCATTCGTGGCAGTATTATCAGTTGATGCATTAAGATTAGAAGCTGCAGGAGTAGTTTCAATCGGAGCTGATACAGAACCTTCACTTACAGCATCGGGCAACTCTGCATTTAAATTTGCCTTATCATCTTCTATAAAAGACTTGTTATCGTCTTTGGGCAAATTTGAAGCATCAACATTCTTATTTAATGCTGCAGCTTCTTCTTTCAACTTCTGGTTTAAGCTCTGATTGCTTTGCAATTGAGCTAAAGCTTCTTCCTGAGCTTTTCTTAAAAGCTCATCAGGAGTAAGCTCTACGACCTGAGGAGTTAAAATCTCATTATTATCAGTTTTAACCTCATTTTTCTTATCTTTTGAGTTATCAGAAGATAAATCCTGAACAACTTTAGTAAAGTCATCAGCTGTAACTTTATTTGAGTTAGAAGATACATGAACCAAAGAAGAGTCAGAAACAGAATTTTCAATAGCTACATTTGTATTATCTGCATTAGTAGCTTTTATTGCTTCATGATTTAAATTACCAGTAGCACCTATATAAACAGGTTCACCATTTGCAGGTGCAGTCTCAGCATTGTTTACATTGCTCTTAACTTCAGTGTTATCAAAAGGACTGTCATTTACTGATTGAACAGAAGGCTCAGTCTTAACCTCACTGGTATTGTTGGTGTCAGGAACAATTGAACTTGATGTTACAATCTCTCCATTTTCATTGAATGATGGTAACTTACTGATAGAATCGGTAATTGAAGGGGTTTCATCATTTGCATCACCATTGACAGAGTCATTAGAATTTTTGCCATAAGTCATATCAGAAATGATTGATGACATACCTTCAATATGAGATGACTTTGATTTACCTTCTTTTAAGGATTCCGCTTCAGTTTGATAACCTTTTAGTACCCCATAGATATGATTGATATATCTGCTGACATCACTGATAAGACTGAATTTGTCCTGAAGTTCCTGATTATTTCGTAATGAGGATAACTTTGTAAATGAGGAGTTAGTCTGTAACTCTTCATTCTCAGGGACAATTGAGCTGTCTGTGCTCTTTGGAGTAATGATATTAGTTAAGACCTTCCTGTACTGACCTAAATGAGGATTGTTGTTAGTTACAACCTGATTATTTAAAGTCTCTAAGCCATGAATTAAAACATTGAGATCTTCTGACTTTGAACCATAAGTAGAACCAAAGTCAGATGCACTGTTTTGCGGATTTACTGAAAATACCTGGCTTTGTGGATTGATATCAGGCACTGGGAATTCATTTATCTCATTTGGATCTGTAACTGAAGGTATTTCATCATTAGAAACGGTGACTGTATCAGTAGCTTCAACAGCTGGTGAAGCTTTAGCTGAACTAATTGATATGTTATCTAAAGTGCTCTTCTGTGCAAAAGCTGAATTAGCCTCAACACTATTACTTTGAATTGTTGTGCCATCAGTATTAACAGACAGAGGCGCTGTTACATCATTATTATTAGTATCTGCAGTATGTACAACCACGTCATGATCTGTAACTGTATCTGATGGTAAATCCTGAGCGTCTGGCGCAGTTTCAGTTGCAACGTTTATGTCTGAATTTAGTTTTGTTTTGTCAGTTTCTGTTATTAAAGCTATTTCTTCACCCGTCTTATTTAAGATGGTCCTGCTATTAGTAATAGCATTAGCTTCAGCTACAAGTGCACTGGCAATATCAGGATTTAAGGTAATGTTCTCAGATGCTACCTTATCTACAAGTTCAGAGTTTACCGAACCATCAGCTTTAAGATTAGCAGCAACACAGCTACTTACAGCTCCAGTTGTTTCATTAGTGAAGATTGTATTTAAAGAATGATTATTCTCTGCTGGTATTTTATCTGCAACAATGCCGTCTACTGCCGAATTTATTACAGGATTAAGATAGATGACCTCGACAGAATTATCTTCACCTATCCAATCTTTTTTTTTTCGGGTGTGAAGGCCAGCATTCTTAAGATGGTCATCTCAAAGGCTGTGGCACCGTCTGATGAAACTTTGTACTCTTCAATGCCCTGCAAGGCTATCTGATAGTAAAGCTGCAAAGCCTGTGAGCTAAACAATGGCCCATATGTAGTAAGAGTACTTTGGGGAATAGAAAAGATATTGATGTTCTGCGGATATCCAATCATCTGGAACAGAGCTAAATCATGAAAACACAAAACTAAATCATTTAAAAGAGTTCTGTAATTAGGACTTATAGTTCTAATCTCATTTAAAACATCTGATAAAGTCTTTTGTGGTTGTGCTGCAACTGTTGCAGTATCTTGTACTGTTGCTGATGGATTCTTTAATAAATCTAAAACAGAACAAACAAAGCCATCACCTGCTGTACCTAACATTGCCTGAACATTATCTTTGGTAATAGAACCATTACCTAAAGCTACTGCCTGATCACATAAGGATAAAGCATCACGCATACTGCCACGAGCTGCACGAGCTAATAAATTTACAGCATCATTTTCAAAAGAGATATTCTCTTTGGTGGCAATTTTAGCAATCTGCGCACTTATCTGATTTACGGTTAGAGCTTTTAACTGGAACTGTAAACATCTTGATAATACAGTAACTGGGATCTTCTGGGGATCAGTTGTAGCAAGAATAAACTTAACGTATGCAGGTGGTTCTTCTAAAGTCTTTAACAGAGCATTAAAACTGCTCTGAGATAACATATGAACCTCATCGATGATATAGACTTTAAATCTGCCTTTTAAAGGAGGATATTGAGTTGACTCTAGAAGCTGTCTGGTATCATCAACCTTGGTCTGAGAAGCACCATCGATTTCAATTACATCAGGAAAGTTGCCATCAGCAATAGCTTTGCAGGTATCACATAAAGACTCACCGTTTACATGAGGGTGAGCAGTAATACCGTTCTCACATTCAAGACATTTGGCAATGATTCTGGCAATAGTAGTCTTACCGATACCTCTTGTACCAGTCAGAAGATAAGCATGATGAATTCTCTGCTGTTCAATGGAATTCATCAGAGCATTGATTACATGCTCCTGTCCTACTACATCTTCAAAAGTCTGAGGTCTGTACTTTCTGGCTAAAGCCTGATACTGACCCTGTAATTCTATTGCCATATTTTATTTCTTAATGTCCAGGGAATTTCACTAAAGATTGTACATTTACGCCATAGGTGTCTTCTAAAAGCTTAGCTCCACCTAAATCGAATAACTCGATGATAAAGCCAAATGAAACAATCTCTGCTCCACTCTTTCTTGCTAATTTTATCATGGCACCGGCAGTACCGCCAGTTGCTAACAGATCATCTAGAAGTAAAACTCTGTCACCTTTATGCAGAGCATCTTTGGTGATCTCAAGAGTGCTTGTGCCATACTCTAAAGAGTATTCTTCAGAATAACACTCACGAGGTAATTTACCTTTTTTTCTAACCAAAACTAAGCCAACTCCTAAAAGGTAAGCTAAGGCAGAGCCGAATAAAAAGCCTCTGGCATCTGCTGCAACGATATAATCTAACTTACAGTCTTTATAAATTTCATATAAAAGATCAATTGAATCTTTAAAAGCCTTTGCATCTTCTAAAAGAGTGGTTACATCTCTAAATAAGATACCCTCTTTAGGAAAGTCTTTTACAGATGCAATTGAGCATTTTAAGTAGTCAATGCGCTTATCGTAGTTTAAAATATCCTCGGGTGAGTGAATTGTACATTGAGTTGAAGTAGCATTATCACATGAGACAGTATCACCTGAAACAGCATTGCAATCAATGGTATTATTGTTAGTCATTTTAAGCCTTGAAATAACATTTCATTTTAATTCAAAGAGCAATTTTAACAAATTTTGACAGGAATTAGTCTTTAAATTTCAAACTAATTTCACAATTGTTAGAAACTTAGCTTTCAACTGCAATCAAAGTTCTAACAAGCAAAATAATCATAAAAGAGCCCAATTTTAAGCATATGGACATTGATTTTGGCAAGAACAATTTATTTACACAAAATATAAACAGTACAGATTTTTATATGAAGTATAAAGCCGTTTTATTTGATCTTGATGGGACACTGTTAGATACAGCACTGGATATCATGAACGCCTGTAACCATACATTAGAAAAATATGGTTACAAAACATTAGATGAAAAACTTTTAAAAACTAAAGTTACAGCCGGTATGCGTGAGATGTTAAAGTTGGGTGTGCCTAAAGAAGATCATGAAAACTCAGGTATCGAAACTTATATGAGAGATGAGTTTGCATCCTTTTATAAAGAACATATCTGTGACCGTACAAAAGCTTTTGAAGGTATTCCAAAACTTATTGATGATTTAACAAAAAACAGGATTAAAACAGCTGTTATCACCAACAAATACCATGATATGGCAACTAAGGTTTTATCAAAATTCCCTTTTTCAAAAGACTTTTCTTTAGTTTTAGGCTGTGATTCATTAACCCACTCAAAGCCTCATCCTGAACCTATACTAAAAGCTTTGGAACTGTTAAAAGTTTCCCCAAAGGATGCCTTATACGTAGGTGATCATTTAAATGATATTAAAGCTGCCAATGCTGCTTCCTGTGACAGTGCGGCCGTTTTATGGGGCTATGGTACTAATGAATGCATCGACGTTAATTTATGGAATGCTACATATTGTGTCAAAGATGTAAATGAGCTAAAAAAGCTCATTTTTTGATAAAATAGAGAAAACGAAGTGGAACGAAGTAAGTTGAATTTAATTAAATTAATCCATAAGTAAACGTATAAACGTAGTTTGACATATATATTCTTTTCAAGAAAAGAATCAAAACGGATGCTTAAGTTTTAGATAGTTTCATTTTTTGTGCTTTAAGATGCAACTTCAAGCTTAAAACACCGCAAACAGCTGAGTATTTTATTACACCTAATATTTATATGAATAAGTTCATGAATAAAAAGTTTCTTTTATCAATACTTGCAATCAGTATTGTTCCATTTAGTTCTAATGCAGCGACTGTCTACAGTAAAGATGGTACCTCATTAGATGTTTTCGGCTCTGTAAGTGCGATGGCTATGACCGATAAAGCTGCCCGTACCATTAAAAGTTCTACAGAGAAAAAGAACAGCGACAATACCTTACTAACCTCTGTTCATGCTGGTATTGCAGGCAGAAGTAAAATAACCGATGGTCTATATGCTCTTGCTTATTCAGAATGGTTAATGCCTACAGGTAACAACGGTGTTGATACCTTTAAGGCAAGATCACAATATGTAGGTGTAGATGCTCTGGAGTTAGGTACCTTAACCTTTGGACGAGGAGACAATGCCTACTACGCAGTAGCAGGTGTTACCGATGTTTTTACTGAGCTTGATCCCAGAGTAAATGATCACTATGCCTATGGTGATCAGATGCCATCACTTATCATGTACAGTCTTTCATCAATGGGCTGGGATTTACGCTTGTCCTTCCAAACAGCCTCAGACGACATCAACGATACTAAGATCAACATCCACAATGGAGCTGCTTTTTCCGTTGCTACAAGATTAAAGTCAGGTATTTCTGTAAGCTACGGTATGAGCTACTATGATTTCCAGTACAATCAAGATAAGGAATCAGTAGCTGCCTTTGCTCCAATTGTAAATAAGATGCACTATAAGTCACTGAACGATACTTTTAGTGCAAACTTATTTAAACCTTCATGGAAGATTGATAAAGGTGTATCAATCTCATATGGTACCTTTGGTGAAGGCTTATATGCAGGTGCTAACTTTACTGTATCAAAATATGATAACTTTACCCATAAGCTCTACAGCGTTGATACAGTTGTAAATTACACCTTTGATAACGGTTTAGGCTTTAGCGCAGGTTACGGTATAAAACGCTTTAACGGAGCAAACATCATTGCTGATGTTGAGTTAGGTGCATATTATCAAGTATGCCCTACATTTAAGGTTTTTGCCGAAGGTACTATTGATGCTTCAAGTAAGCCTGACAGATTCTTCTCAAAGAGCTTAATTGAAGATCTGTCTTTAGATAAGAACCGTGCTTTAATTGGTGCAATGTACTCATATTAAGCACTCAGTTAAAGCAGTCAGTTGTTTTAGAGGTTACCGTTAAAGAGAATTTTGCTTTAATAAAATAAGATTGAACTTTGTAGGATAAACAAAAGTCCAAACTAAAGTTATCTCTCAACATTACCGTTTTCGTAATAAAATTTAACGAAGAGATAATAATTAAGTGTTAATGTAAACCTCTATTGGTGCTAAGATTTTAAAAGATTTATTTTTTTTAGGAAAAAAGTATGTTATCAAAGAATTTAAAGTTTTCTGTATTGGCTGCAGGTCTTTTATTTAGCATAAATGCAATGGCTGATACCGGTTTTAAGGTACCTGTTCACTACAACGTTGAATTAGTTGATGGTGAAAGTGATCCTGACAGCTACAGCCGTTTTAGCCGTACAGTAACCTTAACTCCTGGTAAGCATCAGGTTGTTTTAACCTTTAAAGACAATTTTAAGAACGGTTCTGATTCACGTATTGTCCAGTCTATCGATCCTTTAGTTATCGATATCAACAATCTAAAAGCTGATCAGGTCGTAACATTCCAGTATGCAAAGCCTGCTAATGAAGATCAGGCCAAGCGTTATGCTCATCAGCAGAAGATCACCCTATCAGATACCACAGGTCGTGTACTTCCAAGTTCTGAGGCTTCATACTTTATCTTAACCTCAGATAAAGGCTTCTCTTTAATGCGTGACTACCGTCAGGAATTAGACAGCTTAGGCAGATTATATGCTCCTGCTTACGTATCAAATGCTAATAAGGGGCTTACCATGACTGAGTATGGTGCTCCTACTGTAAGAGCCAGCTCTGAGTCTAGTGCAACAGCAGATCAGCAGGTTCAGGGTCTAACCCTAGAGCCTATGGGCGTTGATTCATCAGCTATGGCTACCTCAAGCACCGGTACTTCAGGTAAGGCTGATGCTGCTACCTACAACAACTTAGTTAAGATGTACAACAGTGCTGATGATGCAACTAAGTTAAAGTTTGTAAAATACGTAATGTCACACTAATAAAAACGGCAGTTCAAAGGTTGCCCTTTTTGTTTTTTTATAGATAAAAGATGAAGCATAAGATGACATTAAAGATTTTCTTATCTTCATCTAAATATAATGACGTATTAAACAAGCCTAATCACAATTAGGCTTGTTTTAAGCAAAGAACCACAAATCACCTTTATCTAATACTAAAAAAATCTATTTCTCATGCCAAAGACTCCTCTTACTATCATCGTATTAGCTCATAATGAAGAAGATAATCTTCCAGACTGTCTTAAAAGTGCCAGTTTTGCAGATGAAATCATTGTTGTAGACAGTAACTCTACAGATAGAACAGTAGATATCGCAAAATCTTTTGGGGCAAAAGTACTGCAAAGAGATTTAAACAATGACTATGGTGCTCAGCGTAATTTTGCAATCTCTAATGCAACAAATGAGTGGATCTTTATGCTCGACTCTGATGAGAGAATTACAGATGAGCTTGCCCATGAAATTAAGATCTGCGTTGAGAGCAACCGTGACTGTACCTATCAGGTATCCCGTGAGAATCACTTTATTGAAAGAAAAGTGCTTCATGGTGTCATGAGACCTGACAGGGTTGAAAGATTATTTAAAAAAGAAGGTTCTTTTTACGAAGGTGTAGTACATGAAAGACTGCACTCACCTTATGATAAGAAGCTTTTAAAAGGCAGACTTATTCATTTTCCATATAAGTCATGGGAAGCACATCTTGAGAAGATGAATCGCTATACCACCCTACTTGCTCATAAATATCATGAAAAAGGCAAGAAATGCCATTTTGTAAATGATATTCTAATAAAACCACTGTGGGCCTTCTTTAAGATGTACATCATTCACGGTGGCTTCTTAGATGGTAAATTAGGTTTTGAGTTTTGTTTAACTCATTACTTCTATACACTAGAAAAATACTTAAAACTAAACAGTTTAAACAAATATAAAGGAAAGATCTGATGTTAATTTCAGTCATTATCTCTACATATAACAGACCTGATGCCTTAAAACTAATCTTAAGTGCATTTGATATGCAGTCTGACCGAGAATTTGAAGTAATCGTAGCTGATGATGGCTCAAAGGATGACACAAGAAAAGTTGTTCAACAAAAGATGATTGACTGCAGTTATCCAATCACTCATGTCTACCAAAAAGATGAAGGGTTCCGTCTTGCAAGAATTAGAAATTTGGCTACTACAAAAGCTAAAGGCGACTACCTTATCTTTTTAGATGGTGACTGTGTACCTAGGCCTTCATTTATTGCCTGTCACAGAAGACTTGCTCAAAAGAACTTTTTAGTAGCCGGTAACAGAATTCTTTTAAAAGAAGAGTTCACCAAATTTGTACTAGCTAAACAGGACCCAATCTATGCTTACTCCTTCTTTAAGTGGGTATCTGTTTACCTAAAACATGGTATTAACAGATTGCATCCTTTAATTGTTTTCCCTTACTTTCAGCATTTAAGAAACTTAAAACAAAAGTGGAAGAAAGCTCGTGGTTGCAACTTTGCTCTGTTTAAAGACGACTACTTTAAGGTAGACGGTTGTGACAGCGACTTTAAAGGCTGGGGCTATGAAGATTCTGATCTTGCAATAAGACTTATTCATGCAGGTATTTTAATTAAATCTGGTCGCTATGCCACGGGTGTGTTCCACCTTTATCATCATGAGAATGACAGAACCCGTGAGAAAGAGAATCTTGAGAAACTAAATGAGAGATTAAATTCTGAAATTGTAAAAGCTGAGAATGGAATTTCTAAGCTATAAAATCAATTTAGTAAGGCTAGAACTATTTTCTAGCCTTTTTTCTACATTGTCTTGTCGCTAACTTGCTTTTTTAGGAGCAAAGAATTTAGCGTAAAGTCTCATCTATATTTCTGTTGCAATTATAGTTATTCCAAAACCTAAAATTAAGCTTATCAAACAGACGTAGGTCAAGTGAAATTCATTACCTTCAACACCTGGTAAATGGTAATAGATAACGCAAGATATCTAAATGCTACTAAATGAATCAAGAAGGCATCCTGTTCCAGTTTGCCTTTGGAGAACTCATAGATTCATACATGGCACTCTTTTTATCTGGCAGGAGAGTAGAAGCAAAGGATGAACAGGACTGAGAGAAATTGTTTCCCAGAAGACAGGAGTTGATAACTCCAGACAACATCTCTCCGGCACTAATGGTCTGAGACTTGTATTTGGAAGAAATAGAGCCTGACTTAGGAAGTCTGCATCTGTATGCGTTCCAGTTAAGGTTTAAATTCTCCTTAGCAAATTTTCCTGGGTTAAACTGTAATAATTCTCTGCCTTTAGCTGATACAATATCTATGGCGTTTTCCTGTTTATGATCCGCTTTTGTTAACACCTTGAATTATAACAGAAAAAAAATACCACTAAATTAAGCTAATTTATTGATTTTACTACATTTTCTCTCAATTTTTTTCTTTCATTGTATTTAATCGGTTGTTAAAGAGCACAACCGCAGTAGAATGAGGTCTATAGTTAAATTTTAACCGTGAAAAGTAGAGATTTACATTAATTTTTATCTGAACTACTTTACAACTTTGTGATGTAGTTCAATCGTGTGGTCGCCATAGTAAAACAATTTATCGATACCATTCAATATACTTAACAGACATCAATTATCTTGCAAATGAAATTGTGATTTTTATACAAGATTTAACAAAATCTTAAAAAATTATGATTAAGTTCAATATGTAAGTGTAACATTTAACATTTTCTTAGCTATAATCAGATAGTAACGTTTAGTTAGATAAGGAAGAATTTTAATCTAGGCTGAGTTGTAGCAATACATTGAGCTTATCTGATACTATTAATAGATTGGATCAGCAAATATGTTTATCTACAAAATTAGTTTCAAAAAACATTAAAGTTTTTCTTTATTTTGCTGATACTAGGTTATTGTAAGTAGAAGTTTGAAAATAAGTGACAGCTATGAATATATTACATTCTTTAGGCGTTAAAGCTAAACTTGCAGCAGCATTTGCCTCTGTGATTTTTCTTTCACTTGTAATTGCAATCATTTCAATTACAAGTATCACCAATTCTCGTTCTGTAGCTAACTTCGCAAAAGAAGTTATTGAACAGCATTACAGTAAGATTGTTCAGATCTCAAGAAATGTTAATACATTCCGTGATGATATGACCATGTTTACAAATAATGTTGCTACATACAATAAAGAGAGTGCAGCAAAAGCTGATGCTGACATCGAGAAGTTAATTGCATCAATGTCTGATATTAAGTTATTAGATCCTACTGATGCAGCTGACTTTGAGAAACTGAAAGGCTTTATCAACTCAGCTATCGATGTTTACAAAAACAAGATGGAACGCATGGTTGATAGAGGTTATTCTGTTGACGTAAGAAACACTTACAATAACGAATTGTTCCCTGTTTTAAATGACTCTATCGCTGAAATTGACCGCTTAGTTGGTTTGTACCTAGATAGAGTTGACAACAACGTCACCTCAATGACTGATGTAACCCCTATCATCATTATTCTTGTAACCACTTTAATTGCTGTAATCTTCTCAGCTGTAATTGCTTACAAACTGCCAAAAGCTTTCATTGGTGTTCTACACTATGCTGTGTCACATGCTTCCGTGATGTCTCGTGGTGACTTAACACAGACTGTTGAGAACAGAGGTCGTACAGATGAATTTGGTAAGTTATTAGACTCATTGGAAAAGATGCGTTTAGACTGGCAGAACAACGTTAAGGTTATTAAGTCTGCAACAGATAATGTTATCCAGACATTCAACAAAATTGATGCGGTTACTTCTGATATGAATGATATTGCTCATGAGGCTCAGAACCGTTCAATTACCGTTGCAGCTGCTGCTGACGAAATGGTTTCCACTACATCTGACATTGCTAAAAACTGCGAATCTGCAGCTGCAAATTCAAGTCAGTCAAATGATACTACTCAGCAGGGTGTTCATAAGGTTCAGTTAACCATTGAGGGAATTCAGAACCAGGTTGTTAAATCAAAACAGGATGCTGAATATGTACAGTCTTTAGTTGATCAGGCCCAGAAGATTGGCACTATTGTTCAGACAATTGATGACATTGCTTCTCAGACCAATCTGCTTGCTCTTAATGCCGCCATTGAAGCTGCCCGTGCCGGTGAGTACGGTAAAGGATTCGCTGTTGTTGCAGATGAAGTTCGTGCCCTTGCATCAAGAACTTCTACCTCAACTCAGGAAATTACCAAGATGGTTACTCAGATTCAGTCAAATGCTAATACAGCAAATGAGTCAATGCAGTCATCAGTTAAGAACATGGATAACTTAGCTGTTGAGACCAGCACTATCGAAGAGTTATTAAACAATATTACCGAGCAGGTAAGCTCTGTAAACGCACAGATCACACAGATTGCAACTGCAGCCGAACAGCAGACTACAGCCACATCTGAAATTTCTGGCAATATGCAGGATATTACACACTCTTCACAGTCTCTATCAAAAAACTGTTCTGATGCAAAAGACGAAGTTAAGCGTTCTATGTCCCTGTTACAGGATCTGGAGGAGAGTTTAAACAGGATCAAGATTTAAATTTTTGTTACCAATTCAGCTGACAGGCAACCATTAAGCGTTGCCTGTTTTTTTTTTGTTTTGTTGAATTACAGAAAATGAGGACTGACTTTTATTAACATGATTTCAGTAATTGTCTTTATAAGACAGAGATGATGGTAACGTGAGTATTATTATGTTACTTTCACAAATTTAAATGCCTTAAATTTAAACACTAATTTACAAACTGTGAATGGTCTCGTAGATATCTTCTGCCATCTGCGCTGATATTCCAGGCACTTTTTTTAACTCCTCCACACTGGCATTCATAACTTCTCTGATACCGCCCAAATGCTTTAACAGAGCCTGACGTCTTTTTGGACCTATGCCTTCAATATTCTCAAGCACACTGTGTGTTCTTGCCTTCTGTCTTCTGTTTCTGTGCCCTGTTATAGCAAATCTGTGTGACTCATCACGAATATGCAGTACCAGCTGCAGAGCAGGATCATCTAAAGTTAAATGATACTCTTCTCTTGTATAACCACGTATAAGCGTTTCCAGACCTTCTTTTCGGCCTTCCCCTTTTGCAACTGCAACTATCAGAGGAGGAGCAACCTTAAACCTGCTGAAGATATCAGAAATAACATCTTCAGCCTGTTTTAACTGCCCCTTACCGCCATCGATAAAAACTACCTCAGGAATAATCCCTTCTTCAGGATCTTTAAAACGACGGGTTAATACCTGATGCATTGCTGCAAAATCGTCACCTGGTGTGATCCCGTCTATATTAAAGCGCCTATAGTTTGCACTGTCAGGACCTTCTCTGTTAAAAGACACACATGAAGCTACTGTAAGTTCACCCTGAGTATGCGAGATATCGTAACACTCCATATGATTTACATTAGAGATATGTAATAACTGCTCTAAAGACTCAATTCTCTTTTTAGCTGTGGTCTTATCAGCTAATTTAGCCTGTAAAGATGCTTTAGCATTCTCTTTAGCTAATTTTAAGTATTTTGCTCTCTCTGCTCTAACTGAGGTTAAAAAGTGGATTTCTTTTGAGCAATGTTTTTTTACAGCTTCAGTAATGACCTCAGGATCTTCAATCTTATCATCTAAGATAATTTCCTTTGGATACATTGAAGCTCTGCTCTCAGATAGATAAAACTGTGTTACAAAAGCAGTAAGAGGATCATCCCCATCAATTTCTGACAATTTTGAAAAATATGAACGAGTACCGATGATCCTGCCTTTTCTGATAAAGAGCACATGAGAGCAGCAAAGCTCTTGAGCACATTCATGGGCAATTACATCCATATCAAACATTAAATCGCCTGATACTGCCTGAGATTCCTGAACACGTCTTAGAGCTAACAGTTGATCTCTTAATTTGGCAGCCTCTTCAAATTCAAGTTTTTCTGAGGCCTCTTCCATTCTTTTAGTCAAATCATTTAGAACATCCTGATTTTGACCTTTTAAGAACATCCTGATGTAATTTACCTGGTCCATATAATTCTTATAGGTACTTTCACTCATTGGTACACATGGAGCAAGACACTTACCAATCTGAGCCATCAGGCATGGACGTGAACGATGAGCATAAACAGTATCAGCGCATTGTCTTATTGGAAAGAGCTTTTGTAAAAGCTTTAAACTCTCTTTTGCTGCACTGACATCAGGATATGGACCAAAGTACTCACAATCTATCTTTTTAGCACCACGGTAATAAAAGAGTCTTGGATGTTTTGATTTTGAGAGGACTAAGTATGGGTAGGACTTATCATCACGTAAAAGGATGTTGTAGTGAGGTTGATACTTCTTAATTAGATTGTTCTCTAAGATTAGAGCTTCAGCCTCAGAGAAAGTAACAGTAAATTCAATATGATGGATATGATGAATTAGTGCATTTGTTTTAAAGTTAACTTCTTTTAGAAAGTACGATGACAAACGCTTTTTAAGATCTTTAGCTTTACCTACATAGATAACTGTTTCATCATCTGAATACATTCTGTAAGAGCCAGGACGATTAGGAACTGTCTTTAAGAAACTTTTATAATCAAATTTAATATCAGGCATGATTTGTATCAGAATTCACAACGACATGAATATAATTGTTTGCCGTTAACCAAATTTTAAAAGTAATACTAATAACGATCGTACATTACAAGTCGCTAGCTAACAAAGCTAAATAACTAATTGATATTGAGAAAATGCTCTTACATTTGAAGTATGGCTCAACACCTTTTTCAAATAGGGTTGCAATAGTATCTAAGGTAAGAGATTTACAAAAACGACGTGGACGTGAGATGAATATTCGTTCTTCGTTATCGAGGAGATTATATATTGTTTCTGTTTTATCTATATATATCTGATCTTTAATATAAAACTTTGCAAAAGAAGCGTTATTTCCAATCTTTTTCATCAAGATCATCCTCGGAGTGTTTTTAATTTTTCTCTGTCAAACTTCAATGCGAAAGATGCACGGTAAGTCATAGCGTACCATCTCGATGAAAATCACTGTCTAGCTGGACAAAAAACAATTTTAGAATACCTTGTAAAGCAACATGGCTATTGTAAAGAAGCCTTTACTACGAGAAAAAATTAACTCTTTTCTGTATAAAACTGTTTATTGTAAACACTATATTCAGATCTATTATACAGTAAACAGCTCTAAATTACTCTTATCTAAAGTTTATTCTCAATCCCCTCAAGATTCAGATTAAACCTGTCATAGGACTTAGGAAGTTTTGGCAAGGAAGCGTCGATCTTCATGATCATCTGTGGCATGAAAGGTCTTGCTCCTGTGGTAGGATTGTACATCTCTAAGATCTTGTAAAGCTCTGGATAAAGTAGAGGTTCGCCTAAAATAGTAATATCCTCGCTCTTATCAAAGGTCTCTACATAGTTAGCTCCTAAAGATTGTATAAATGAAGAGTCAAATCTCTGTCTGTCATCTTTTTGAGACTTATAGTATGAAAGAGTGTTCTCATTTTTGGCTTCAAGATATTTAGTAGCCTCAGGAGCACCTTCATTGAAGGTAACTTCTCCAAAATAAATACCTCTACAGATCATTAAAGCCTGATTGAAAAGTTTTTTGGTATCAACATACTTTGTGTAGGTAAAGTAACGCAGGAGTGAGTTTACAGAGATTACTGAACGATTCTTTAAATCATAAAGAATAGAGAAAGCAGTAGTCTCATCGGTTGCTACACCTTCACCATTCATCAACATCAGAGAATAAAGAATAGCTCCTGTAGAGTCACCACAGTCATAGGCCTGTTTAAAGATGTCAGCTACAGCATTGATAATTTTTTGGTTATTTCTATCCTGAGATAAAGCGAGTACTCCTACAGCTGTAAGAGCTGGTCCATAATTCTTTTTAGCAGCATTCTTCATGTGCCTCAGACCTTCATCATACAGATTAGAACTGCGTCTAAAATCAATTAATCCTAATGAGTAGTTAGCAACAGGATCACCCTGTTTAGCAGCATCATTGTAAAGCTCAAGTCCCTTTTCATAATCTCTTTTAACTCCGTAGCCATGCCAGTAGAGACCTGCCAATCTGCTTTTAGCTGCAAGAATACCTAGATTTCTGGCCTTTCCCCAAGACTTAGCTGCACTTACAGGAGAGACATCATTTTCTTCACCTAAAAAGTCTATGTCACCTCTATATAAAAGAGCTTGTTTTGAACCATGATTTGAAGCCTCATTGACCATACGGATATAGTCTTGAGTATTCATGCAAAGTTCAATGCCGTACTCACACATCTTTAATAAAGGATCATGTGTCTTTGAGTAATCCTCTGAATAATCTTTTAAAGCTTGATTAAAATAGTAAATGGCAGAGCCAGCCCCCTGAGCATTGCCATAACCTAATAAAGCCAAATAGCCCATCAGCTCATACTCGCCATGTGTATCATCAGATTTAGCACATTCACGGGCATAATCAAGTGCTTTTGAAAAGTTACCTGATTTAGCGCTGATCCAGGCTAAATATGGATAAGCCTCTGAGGCGCCATTTTGACCTGCCTGCAAAAAATAGGTTTGAGCTTTATGGAAGTTACCTTCCTGCATGGATTTTACGCCTGCGACTACATAAGACTCTTTATTGGCATTAGCGTACTGAATGTAACCTGAGATAATAAGATATAAGCCCAAAACGAACATCAAGACTAAAGCACTTACAATTAGAGGTGTTTTATGTTCTGATATATAAGTTTTGCCTCTTTTTACAAGGCTTATTTTTGGTCTTTTAGCTTTTTTCTTCATCTTATCTTAATCTTTAGTAACGTTGAAACCTTGTACTGTCCAAGAGTTAATATTCTACGTTTTTACTTTACCTAATTTAGGTTAATGTATTATTTATTTTACCTTTACACTAAACTAAAACTAAATGGATAAAAGTGTAAAGTGTGCAGATAAACAAATTTAACTAATTTAATCTACTCTTCTAGTAGGCACCACTGTCAGCACCTACATCTGGTGCATCCACCTCAAGATCTTTGTTAATAAGAGCATTGTCTCTGTCTAAAGTAATTAAAGCGTTTCTTGAGGTGACAGATTCATTGGCTAATGGATTGTCATCCTTAGTATTTAAGGTTAAAGCATTAAAATGGACAATAGTGATGTCATCTTCTTTAATTCCCGCATCAAGATAGGCCTTTTTAATAGCTTCACCTCTATCTTTTGCTAATGAAATGTTATCAGCATTCTTTTCCATATCGTAAGCATAAGCTCTTATGGTTACCTTATTAATAGATTTATCAAGTTTTATATACTCTAACTGCTCATTTAAAACCTGCTTTGATTTTGCTGTTAACTCATGAGATCTTACTTTAAAGACTAAAGGAGTCATCTTTACATCATTAAAGTTAACTCTGATTAGATTTTCCTGGCAAGCTAAATACTGATGATAAGCGGATTTAAAACCTAAAGGGCTGATAGCTGGAATTATGTTCTGTCCTGCAGCTAACTTAGTATCTGTATATGGCATTAAGATCTGATTACCATGAGACAGTTCAGACAGGATCTTCCAGGATAAAGTTGGACCTACATATGGGTTAAAGCCAGGATAAATTTGAATTCTACCTAAACGTCTTTCAGAGCTTGCTGTATGCCATTCTGGCTTTGTAGCTATAAATCTCATGAAACTTGACTGACCAATACCTAATCTAGGATGAATGGTCATATTAGAGCGTAAAGTACGACCTGAATATGTCATAAAATTGGCAAAACCATATTCAGGGATGTCAAAGATAAGTGAACAGCTTAATCTGTCACCGTTATTTGACCACAATTTCTTAGATGACGGATCAATAGATGCCTGATATCTTATCTGAGCAGAAGCTGACATTGAGACAACCGCTACAGCCATTGCCATTATCATTTTTAAAACTGTAAGTTTCTTCATATACATATCTCTAAGTATCTTTTACATCTATTGAAATCTAAAATTCTGTAAAAAATGTGGTTCAGTACAGAAAATGTTAGACAAACTAAAAATCTCAAAACAACTGTAAAGCAAATTTGTTGCACATTACTGATTTGCAGTTCATTGTGTAAACAGTAGTGAACGTTTTATGAACGTTGCTCTAAGTGGTAAAATTTGCCTTTAAATCAAATTATTGCCAAAATTCTATAAATACAAAGCTTTAAATGTTTTATGCAATTATAATGCCTAATGTTTACCTAAATTCATACAGTGAAATCATTTGACAACATTGTCAAAACAAAGGGTTCATTCTAGTTTTATTCAAGCAAATATCAAAAATCATGGCATAATGTAAATAAACATAAGGTTGATTTATTACTTAATAAAGTAGGAAGTATTATCCTCTTTTATAAAAGTAAAAAGATATTCTCAAAACAACTTAAACACATTTCTATCTATTTAATTGTAATATGAAAAGATTAGCTATATTTGCCTTTTACAATGGAAAAGGTCTTATAAATGATTATGTTGTGACCTACCTAAAATATCTAAAAGAAGTGAGCGACAACATCATATTTGTAGCTGACAACGAACCTAATGTAAAAGAACTAAGTAAGATCTACCCTCTAGTTTCACATATAGAATCCTATCATCATGGAGAATATGATTTTGGTTCATACAAGATAGGTTTTAAATACGCTAAAGAGCATTATCTATTAGATGATGTTGATGAAATTATCCTGTGCAATGACAGTTGTTTCTGTGTAGATTCATTAAAACCTGCCTTCGATAAGATGGATACAAAATCATGTGACTTTTGGTCAATGACTGCAAGTAATGAGTATGAACTACATCTGCAGAGTTTCTTTTTAGTAGTTAAAAAGAATTTATTTAGTTCAGAATTATTTAGTAACTATTTAAATAACGTAAAACACTTAGATAACTTTTTGGAAATCGTTAAAACTTATGAAATTCCATTGAAAAAAACTTTTGAGCAGAAAGGTTACAAAGGAAATTCTTTTATAAAAGCCCCAGAAAAGTTTAATCCGACTTTTTTCCCTATTAAGTGCATGAAAGCTAAGATGCCTCTTGTTAAGAGAAAGATCTTTACTGAAATCTATGCTTGCAAAGAATCATTACTAGAGGTCATCCTCTATCTAAAAATAAAACATAATGCTAAATACAAAAATATTTTGAATTACTTTAACGTAAATAGTCTTATACCTACATGGTTCAAGTTCTTCAAACCAAAATTCTTTGCTTTTCTATTTAGAATTGAAATAAGTTCCAAAGGTTTAGTAAAAATTAGAATTCTTAACATCCCTTTTATCATCTTTAAAAGAAAAAATAAGAATCAATAAATTGCATCACACAGAAACCAAACTCCAATTAAGGATGACAACATCTGATATCTATGCTCTATTATTAAGTTGCTTAAAGAATGGATAAGCAAATACAGGCATAAACACAGCTGTAATAACAGATGACTCAGAAATACCGTAGAGAATAACCACAAAAAAGATCAAGACAAACTTATATTCAAAATTTCTCACTGCTCTAGCGATTGTCATGAATAGCATTCCCAAGAAAAATATTGAAGCTAAAATACCATTATAAAGTGGGAGATAGAAGTATGTGCAATCGACCCACAGCCACCAATCAGCCTTATTAGGAAATTTAATAAAATCAGCATAGATCTCATTAAATTTACCAAATAGGCTTACCCCGTAAACATTAAATGCCTTATTTCCAAGCTCAAATCTAGCACAAATTTCACCCGGAAAATTTTTCAATATATCTCTAAAAGAAAATGTAAATGCAACATAGTATATAAGGATGACAAATACAACGAACAATGACAACAAAAAAACTAATAGAACCTTGTTGGATCTACTTGAAATTTTGAAATTTATTAAGTAATTGCCACATATACAGCAAAAAGCTAAAACTACAATTACAACCGTTGATGTGATCGAGTTTGGAACTTTATAACAAAAATAAGATAACGCTAGAAAAACAAAGAGATAGATAAAATTTACTTTATCTTTATACAAAGACAAATATATGGCAATAAGAAATGCACATAAACCTAGTCCATTGGGATGGCTAAATCCCAAAGTATATCTAATTTCTTTGGCTCGATAGAAAGTAATGGCACTTTTTAACAAACCAAATTCATAAGATAAAATAGTAATAATTACAAAAATAAAAATCGCAAATAATACAGATTTATAAAAACAATTTTTATCTAAAAATCTACATAAGAATAAAGGTATAAAAAAAAGATCAAAAGCAAACGTCGTATTTGCATATTTTTTTAAAATAAAAGAAAAAATAATAAAGACAATGCAACTACATAATAAAAAATAATCTCTAGACTTTTTATACCAGTTGAAAAAGAAAAAGCCTACAAATAAAACAAACAAAAGATCTGAAAATTTCTTTTGAAATGAGAACAAGGTCTGATAGGTATATATGTAAGTGGTCAAATCAAAAAATCTAAACATCATCCACAGACCAATCAGTACGTAAATTGAGCTATGAATAATTCTTACAAAAAGATCTTTTTTTAAGATTTGTAGACGGTTCATTTTGATAAAGTTATTACACTGTAGACAAGGTCAGCTATTCTATAAAAAATAGCTGACTATATATTGAATTGAAGTTGACAATCAAATAATTAAGCTTTATACTTATTTAAATACCACTCAACAGTCTTGATGATACCTGTATCAAAGGTCTCATCAGCTTTCCAACCTAACTCAGTTGAAAGCTTGGTAGCATCAATAGCATAACGTAAGTCGTGACCTGCTCTGTCCTGAACAAAGGTAATTAAGTCAGCATACTTACCACCGTCTTTTCTTGGACATTCTTTATCTAAGATTGAACAGATGGTGTTAACAATGGTGATGTTGTTACGCTCATTGTGACCACCAATATTATAGGTCTCACCTGATACACCATTGTGGAAGATTAAATCAACTGCTTTGCAGTGGTCTAATACGTACAACCAGTCACGAACATTTAAACCTTTACCATAGATTGGTAGTGGTTTTAATGCCAGAGCATTTTCAATGATATGAGGAATTAACTTCTCATGGTTCTGTTTAGGACCATAGTTGTTTGAACAGTTAGAAGTAGTTACATTCATACCATAGGTGTGGTGATATGCTCTTACGATTAAATCAGAACTTGCCTTTGATGATGAGTATGGGCTGTTAGGAGCATATGGTGTTGTTTCTGTAAAGTAACCTGTTTCACCTAAAGTACCATATACTTCATCAGTTGAGATATGGTGGAATCTAGCATCCTCGTAACCAGGCTTTACCTTAAATGGAGCATCCATCCAGTGACGTCTTGCAGTTTCAATTAAAGTAAAGGTACCCATGATGTTGGTTTCCATAAAGATTTTTGGACCTTTAATAGAATTATCAACATGGCTTTCTGCAGCAAAGTGAATTACACCACGGATATCATATTTGATGAATAAATCTTCGATTAACTTATCATCACAGATGTCACCTTTTATAAAAGTATAGTTAGAGTCGTTCTCACACTCTTTTACATTGTTTAAGTCACCTGCGTAAGTTAACTTATCTAAGTTAATAATGTGGTACTCAGGATATTTCTTACAGAAATATGGTACAAAGTTAGAACCAATAAAACCTGCACCACCGGTTACTAGAATTGATTTTGTCATGATATGTATATCCGATTAAATCTACTTTTTTAATTGAAACTTGTCTGTTGTTATTTTGGTATTATAAAGAAAAGTCAGGTACATCCTTTAGAGAATGTGCAATTCGGTCTTTTTCTGAGGTTAATACTTTATCAGCAGGGATTTTCCAGTCAATGTTAAACTCTGGAGCATCATATCTCATCCCCCACTCTGACTCTTTGTTATAGAAGTTATCAACTTTATAAGCAAAGATAGCTGTTTCTGAGAGAACACTAAAGCCATGTAAGCAGCCATGTGGCATGAATAACTGTCTTTGATTCTCATCAGACAGTTCTACTGCTACATGCTGACCGAAGGTAGGAGAATTCTTTCTGATATCTACTACTACATCCAGAACTTTACCTACTAAAGCACGTACTAGTTTTGCCTGGCAGTACTCGCCTCTCTGGCAGTGTAAACCACGGATTACACCATAGCTAGATTTTGACTGATTGTCCTGTACGAAGTCACAATCAATACCGTTTGCTTTAAACTCTTTTTCATTGTAGCTTTCAAAGAAATATCCACGAGGATCATTGAATACTCGTGGCTCTACAATAATGACACCTTCAATTGGAGTCTTAATAAAGTTCATGTTTTTCCTCTAAAACTTTAACTAAATAATCTCTATAGTTACCTTTCTTTAATTCATCAATTAAAGATTGCATCTGTGCATCGTTAATAAATCCCTGCTTATAGGCAATCTCTTCAATACATGCAATCTTTAACCCCTGTCTCTTCTCTACAATCTGTACAAAAGAGCCTGAATCCATGAGTGAATCTGGAGTACCAGCATCAAGCCAAGCGTTACCGCGGCTCATTGGTACTACTGATAATCTACCTTCTTTTAGGTAGATGTTATTAAGGTCTGTAATTTCATATTCACCACGAGCAGATGGGGTTAAGGTCTTAGCTTTCTCTATTACATCTGATGGATAGAAATATAAACCTACGGATGCGTAGTTTGATTTTGGATGAGCAGGTTTCTCTTCAATTGAGACTGCTTTTCTGTTCTCATCAAATTCAACTACACCAAATCTTTCAGGGTCGGTTACGTGGTAAGCAAAGATAGTAGCATTTGTACCACTGTTCTTCTTTACCTGGTCATTAAACTCACCGAACTGGCTTCCCATGTAGAAGATGTTATCACCTAAGATTAGACATACATCTTCTTTTGAATCTCCAATAAAGTCAGCTCCTAAGATAAAAGCTTGTGCAATACCATTAGGCTCTTCCTGTACTTTATACTGTAGATTTAAACCAAACTTAGAACCGTCACAAAATAACTTTTCAATATTTGGTAAGTCTCTTGGGGTTGAGATTACTAATATATCCTTGATACCAAACAGCATCAGTGTTGACAAAGGATAGTAAATCATAGGCTTATCATAAACAGGTAAAAGCTGTTTAGATGTTGTCTTGGTTAGTGGATATAGACGTGTGCCACTTCCACCTGCTAATAATATACCTTTCATATAAATCGCCCTTGTTTGTATTTATCAATATTATATACGAACAATACAAACTACTAAAATAAATCTTATTTGCATGAGAGGTAAGACTTCAATTTTTGAAGTCTTCGCCTTATTTTTTCTTATCCAAATTTTTAAGTTTCATTGCAAATACAGGAATTTTTAATACTTTAATAAGTAATTTATTTTTTTTAGTGATTCTGATTGTCAAAATTGATGACATTACAATTTTTCTTAAATTTAACAATAAATATATTAACTGAGAAACAAAAACGTTTGTCGTGCAATCGACAATTTTATACCCTTGACTTATAACAGCATACCCACAAAATCTTTCTAAGATGTGTGCCATTTGACAACCTTCATGTGTAATATCAGGGCTTTCAAAATCATCTTGTGTAAGTTTTAAACTTTTTACAAGTTCTAAAAGTTCAGCTCTGACCATAAACATGGTTCCTGCTACAAATTTATACGTCTTTAGAGGGAGATTATGAGCTTGAATAAACTTGATTGTTTCTCTATAAGCATCATGATCGTCACATCTTTTATTAAAAGTAGAAATGTTTGGTCCGTGCATACCAATTGACTTATTTTCTTCAAGTCTACTCAGCACTTTATTAAAAGTTTCTTTGTCTTTAATGAACTTTAATAAAGCATCACGCCATCTAGGACCAGCAAACCAAGCAAAAGATTCCCTTGTAGGAATATCTCTTTTAGTATGTAATTTGATTACATAGCTATAGTCACTTAAATTCACTTCATTTAGCACATGAACAAATGGACCTAAATCAAAACCAAGATTTTTGACAACTTCAACTTTTGAGTTAGGAAAAGATTTTTTTATATCCTCAATTAAATTAGAATTATTTTCGACAAGAGTAAAAAAGTAATCACAATCTTGATCTGATAGATTTAAAAGGCATCTCTTTAACTCAGGATAAAGAAATTCATAATAAATGTGAGTATGTACTAAAAGACGTTTCACTGAATAACCTATTGAAATTAACAGAACCTGAACAGATAAGTTTAAAACAAAGCTATTTTAACTTACTAGCTATTAAGATAAAAGAAAAAGCTGTAAATATGAACTTTATACCACAAGATATAAGGAGCTCACTTTCATATCTAAATTCAAAATGACCAACATGACCAAAAGTTGCACAAAATTGACTTTCGATAATGATATAATTACAGCAAAATTTCACAAGGTCGGAAAAAGATGGATAAGCAAAGAGAACAACGTAAAGATATTGATGGATTAAAGGGTATTGCTATATTAGGTGTTATCTTTTATCACCTATTTGACCTTTTAAAATCATCTCACTTATCTCAATCTAATATTTTCAACGGTGGTTTTTTAGGAGTTGATGTTTTCTTCGTTGTATCAGGATTTTTAATTGCAAGTTCAATTTATGGCAAACTATCCCTTAATGAATTTTCATTATGGTCATTCTATAAAAGAAGATTTTTTAGAATTGTACCTCCATTGGTAATCATCTGCTTTTTCTCACTAATCCTCGGTTATTTTCTCTTGCTGTCTGATGTTTACCGCGAACTAAACATCGAAGTTGTAAATGCACTTTTAGGAATAGGCAACTTTAGATTTGCTAATGTTGGAGGATATTTCAGTCTAGATTCATCAGACAGACTCTTGCTGCACACATGGTATCTTTCAATTACTATTCAGTTCTACATTTTATTTCCTTTATGTTTGGTTCTCTTGAGTAAGACTGTTGGTACTAAACGTATTCCATTAGCAACGTTGACAATGTCTGTAGCACTGTTAATTGTATCTTGCATAGTGTCTAAAAATGGTAAAGGATATCTTTTAACACAATGCAGAATCTTTGAACTGTTCTTAGGATCTGTTTTATTCTTCTACAAAGATCTAATATTTTCATTAGTCTTTACAAAATTCAAAGCCTTACCTGCTGTTGGGGAATTAGCTGGAACAATTCTTCTTATTACGTCAATCTTTAATGTTGAATTGTCTGATGGAATATGGACTCCAAAAACTTCAGCTTTAACAATTGTTGCTACTGCATTAGTAATTTTATCTCACAATAAACACTCTATAATTGGATTCAAACCGTTATCCACACTAGGTAAAGGTTCATATTCGCTATATCTATGGCACTGGCCTTTATTTATATTTGCCTTGCGTTGTGATTATTTAAATTCTCCATTAAAACTTATTGTTATTTTCGCAATAATTGCTTTAGTTTCTGCGTTCTCATATAAATTTATTGAAAAGCATAACTTTAAGATCATAACAGTGCTCTTAATGTACGCAGTTTGCTTTGCAAGTTATGTTTATTTTCATTCAGACAGCAGACTAAACTACTTATCAAGTTTTACTGTTGAAGATCTTAAATTTACTCAAATCGCTCCAGAATACACACCAAAAGCAATATTGGCTGAACACGACAAGGTTGTGTGGCATTATGGTCTACAAAAAGAAACTCCTCATATATTCTTTGTTGGCGACTCTAACGCAGGTCACTATCAATATTACTTAATGACGCAAAATAAAATACCTGTTTACTTCTTGTCTGTTCCAGCATCATTAGCTTATGGAAAAGAATTTGCTTCTATGCAAACAGAGTATTTTATTAAAGGACAAGATAGAGCTGACTTTTATGAACTTTACAAAAAGACGCTATCTATTCTAACCTCTGGCGATAAAATTATTCTATCAAACAGATGGGATATTATGTTTGACCTTTATGTTGCTGAAAAACAGATCAATAAGACAGAAGCAAATTTTGAAAAGTATATTGATGACATTCTTCATGACTTGGATGAACAGATCACATCTCATCCACAGCTTCAGTTCTACATTGTAGGACTAGCAATAGTAACAGATAAAGCACATTTAAACTTTTCAAAGCTTGACTTAACAGGTTCTTTCTTATCCAAGATAATCAATGTCAAAGAGTTCTATCAGAGTAAAGATTACGTTGAAAGAAATGAACAGGTTAACAATAGGCTTAAAGCTTATGCAAATTCTCATAGCAATGTAAAATTCATTGACAGAAATGTACCAATAAACCAAGGCAATGGAATTTACTCCATTTTTGAAAATGGTGGTCCAATTTTCTTAGATGCAACACATTACACTAATCGCGGTGGTTGTGTTATAGGAAAATACATCATGGATACAGTGGTAAATGGTAAATAAGTTAGACGTTTCACTGCTGGTACCAATTGAAACAATATAAATCAATATAATTGAATTCTAAAATGAAAAGAATAGCTGTTGTTTACTTTGCTTATATCAATAAAGATAAAAATTGGAAAAGAATAATTTCTTCACAGCTAGCTGATCTGAAAAGATCTGGTATTTTAAGTGAAGCCGATCTATTCATCGAAGTAAGTGATCCTAACAATTTAAATTCTGTTCACTGTTATTTTGATAATCTAAAACTAGATTGCAAAGTTGCGTACCACAGTAAAAATACTTTTGAATACTATGGACTTCACAAAGTTTGGGAACTATCAAAGTTAGATTCTAATTATGATTACGTGGCCTACTTTCACACAAAAGGCATGAGTTATAAAAAGAGATTTTCATTAGGTCTAACTTCTGGAAGAAATCCAAGAGAAATTGTACTAACATACCTAACCTTCAAAAACTATAAAAACACAATTAACGTATTTGATACTAATAAAGGTATAGTTAAAATTGGTGCTTTTCCCAAAAAAGATGATGACAGTTCTGATAAGAGTGGTTGCTTTATTTGGTTTAACTTTTTCTGGCTGCGTTGTTCTTATACCAGGACTTTAGAAGAACCTATTATTACAGATAATAGGTTCTACTATGAAAACTGGAGTTCTAAAGATGTCGGAGAAAGAGGTAATGCTTACAAGAGACTTTCGTTTTCCTTATATTCAAAATCTAACAAAGGATACACTATTCACGAAGCATCAGATACATTGAAGCACCTAAATAAGTTATACAAATATTTATGGCCTCTTTCAGCATTGTATTTGAGAGCAACTTACAGATAACAGTAAGCAACAGCTCAGATAAACGAAATTTACCATTCAATCAGACTAATGCTTTTTGTGACACTTAAATTTCATTTTTAAACCTAATAGGCAGAGAACATAGTGCTCATGATAATAAGTTAACGATAACATTCTTTGCATGAATGATAACTTTTGATGTTCAACTCCATCATACTTTATGCAATATTTTCTATCAGATTTAAAAAGCTTTTTAATAAACTTTGAGCTATGAGAAGTCAGTGATTCAAGGTGCTTTACTGAAATATTTGTTATTTTGTAATTTACTCTACCAGCTTGCTGGTTTCTTCTAAAAAGGAAATGATCTCCATAGAATACTTTAATTTCTTCAGGTATTACGAAATAATTCCTTTTTAATCCAAAATAAGCAGATCCCCAAAATCCTGTCATTTTATCCATTATTTCGAAATTTACTTCACTATCTTTAGGATATTCATCGAAATCTGACTTTGGAGTGTTTGTTGCACAGTCAATTCCTGCCAAACCTATATTTTTATCAGACTTAGAAAAGAAGTCATCCACAGCCTTAAATAAATTTTTTGGAAGAATTAGATCATCATTTAAAATTCCAAAAGTTTTGTATTCTGGATTTGAGAGTTTTATGCCAAGATTCCATGCAGGATTTACAAAGAGATTTTCTTTTTGAGTAAAAACTCTTACCTTGCTAAATTTAGTGTTGAAGCCTTTACCGGAATTATCAATAACAACAACTTCGCCAACAACATCAGACCCTTCGAGTTCACACAGAAGTTTATTCAATACGTCCAAATCTTTTTGCATTGTAGGAATAATAATTGATAGCATTTTACCCTCTTATAACCTCTGTATATATATTTTGACTAACTAAAATCAAAAAATTCTAAAATCTCATTTTTCTTTTGAACTTTAATCTTTTATGGATCTTTCAACGTTTATGAATAGAACAAGATCTGGATTTTCCTCTTTTAGAACATTCAAAATTTCATCAGGAGCTGATGTTTGCCTGTGCATATGGACAACAGTTCTAAAATACTCAATTGCATATGGTGTAAAGTATATGCCATAAGAATCTGTGATCAGCATGATTTTTCTTTGATCTTGAGCTGAACTGTTTACATACTTAGATCCGAACTCTTCAATGGAATTTGGGTCATACTTTAATGAATACTCTCGTTTAGATTTTAAGTTTTGGACTTTAATCTCTGGCTCATTAGCATTTATGATCAGTGCTTCATCCATAATATTCTTTTGAGGATTGCTTATATTTCTTATCAAATCCCCATTTTCATGTTTAGAAAATGAAAAGTTATATTGTGTCTTTTGATAATCTTCCAGTACTCTTTTCATTACATTATCAAAAGCGATATTTGCACCATATCGATTCCAATGGGTATCGTCGGTATAGTAAAGTGCTATATTATCTTTAGGATCTTTATTAGCACGAAGAACATCATAATTATCAATCACATTAATACCTTGTGATTCAAGGTATGGTTTAATTTTATTGAAAAATCTAAACTTACCTGGTTCTCTAATGTATGGATTCATGTACTCAGAATAAATTCCATGCTTATCTGGTCCAATCACCAAGTAAACAGGTGCTGAAGTTGATGATTTTATAGCATTTAATAGAGCTAATTTCTTACTTACCATGTAAGGAGAAAAACTCATATCTTCACAATGCTGAGAGTATACAGAATCTGCTGAATTTCCAACAAACAACCAGCCTTTAATGCCGTGTACTGTAAATTGAGAATTTGTAAAATTAAAATCAGTAAATACAGACTGCATTGGCTTGTATAAATTCTCAGTCACCGGTAACTTGAACAATAGTCTATCGTTATAAAAATTTACTAAGTTCTGAAAGTAAGCCTTATCACCAATTGTTGGAAAATGGTTAATAACTCTGTTTTCGCTTTTAACCACATAATCATTTGGGGTGATTATAAAACCGGCTATTGGGACAATAAACATTGAAGCAATAAGAACCTTTTGTAATATCTTTATCATCGTATTTGCCTCAACTAAAAATTAAAGTAAATGAATGGGTTTTGAGCGCCAAAGAAAAGGACAATTACAGATAAAATCATCAGAAATAAATTAACTGCAAAAGCACCATTGTGAGTTACAGCTTCTTTTGCGTTTGAAGAGTTAAAACTCTTTAATCTAAAGAAAACTAACAGACATCCTATGATAAGAGCTAGGTAATTAAGAATTTCTCCATTACATACGCTTTGATTGTCTGTATTAGATAAAAAGAACATGACAGATAAATAATCAAATGCTTGAGAAATGTTGTCAGCTCTGAAAAGCACCCAACCAATTAGAACGACTAAAAGAGCATATGCATGGGTTAAAAACTTAGGTATTTTGTTTAAAAGATCCCCTAAGAAGATTCTTTCTAAAATTAGAAATAAACCATTATATAAGCCCCACAGCACGAAGGTCATATTTGCTCCATGCCATAAACCACACAAGAAAAATACCACGATTAAATTTAAGTAAATTCTGTGAGTAGGAACTCTAGAACCGCCTAATGGGATGTATACATAATCTCTTAACCATGATGATAGAGATATATGCCAACGTCTCCAAAATTCTTTGATTGAACAACTGCTGTATGGAGCCATAAAGTTCTCAGAGAACTTAAAACCAGCCATTGCTGCTAATCCAATAGCCATATCAGAATAAGCAGAGAAATCAAAATAAATTTGAATCATATACGCAATAGCACCAATCCAAGCATCCATAGTTGAAAGACTATGAACGTTATAAATAAACGCCATATTAGCTAATGGAGCAACTGAATTAGCAATTAAGATCTTTTTATTTACACCTAAAATAAAACGGTATAAACCATAGGTAAATAAATTTGAATCTAAGTTTCTAGAACAGAGATCGTCTTTTACCTGCTTATATCTAACAATAGGACCTGCAATCAAATGAGGAAACATAAAGAAGTATGTTAAAAAGTTAATTACATTACTTCTTCCATTAAGTTCCCCTCTGCTAATATCAATCAGGTAGCTCACAGCATGGAAAGTAAAGAAACTGATACCTAGAGGTAATACTTGTAGCTTAGCATGCAGATTTTCTGCAATTCCCCCATCATGAAGCAAAGATACTAACCAGAAAGAATACTTATAAAATACTAAAGCTAATATATTGATAGCGACGAAGAACAATAATGCAATAACTTTTAAAGTGTCATTTTTTCTTTTAGCTGCTTCTAAAGCATATCCAAAAAAGAAATTTAAAAATCCATATGCTAGCAGGACTTTTAAAGAATGAGTACCACCGTCAAAAATATAGAAAAATAAACTAATTAAAATTAATGCTAAATTTCTAATCACGTTCCATTTCTTAGACAAAAAATCTAAGACAAGGAATAATGGTAAAATAAAAAATATAAAAGGAAGACTTGCAAATACCATATTTTATCTTTAATTAATCAATATTAGTCTTAGTACAGTACGAATGGCGTATTCTACAACAAAACTAAAAAATCACAACTTATCAAAACTTCTAAAAAAGCAATTGCCTTACAAATTTATCAGCAACGAAAGTTAATATACACATCTACAGGATAAAACCAGCTGAATATATGACTATCGATTTGATTAAAAGTAATCATAATCATCTGATAACATACTCTTTTCATTCTCTAATATCTCTTTATGCAGTCGAGAAATATCTCTGCTTAATTTGCTTTTAATTTTAGCTTTATTCTTTGATCTCGTTCTCGAACAAGATGATAAAAACTCAGATCGTTTTTTACTAAAACTGTCAATTGAAACAGTTGCAGGATCTATTTGATATTCTTGGTTATCATCTAATGACATATCAAATGAAGTAATAAGATCAATATCAAAATTATCAACTACTGACTGATATTGTTGGATTAGATTTTTAACCTCTTTATTATCATATTCATTCATGATTTTAAAGACTGAATCGTCATGATCTAAATAATCTAGACAGATTATAAAACCGTAAACAAATCTTATTGAGCCTCTATCATAAAGTGATCGCCAAATACAAGATCTTTTATATGCTCCTTGAACAATAAAATTAGAATCAGAGAGCTCTACAAAAAATGACTTTCTAGGATAATTTAAATTAATATCAAAAGATTGTCCGTATGATAAGAAATCATTATTATAAAGAACTGATTCTTTGCATGATCTATACAATTTTTCAAAAGATGAATGTGTTAGGTCTGAGAAAGTATTACATTCATCAAGAATTGCAAAGTAGTAGTCAAAGGCTTTTAAAATTGATTGATATGCTTGCGAGCCCTGTTCAACTACATAGCCTCCGTTAATTTTATAAAAGCCCAGTTCAGATGTATCCAAAAGACCAGATCTAAAAAGAAGTGTTAAATAGCATCCTATCTCATACATTGGAGAAAACTTATTTATTGATGTTTTGCATGCATAGATATCAGCAACTTTAATCAATTTATATATATCATCTTCATTATCTGACTTAACTATTGAGCTAATTGCTTTTTTACAAGACTTTTGAATTAAAAAACGACCAATTTCTCTTTGTTTATATAGTAAGAAGGGAAGAGCTTTTGCAATAATATTTTCATGATTTTTGCTTCTACTCTTATCGAAATAGATCTTCACAGGTAAATTTGAGTTGCCTGAAAGATAATCATCTAAAGTATTTTCTAAGTCACTTTCATCATAATTAAAATCACTTACACCATTTGATAAAGTAATATCAGAAAACACCTTGCCAACATCGTGAAGAAGAGCTAAAAAGATTATCAATATATGAAGTTCTTCTACATTTAAATCTTCATATTTAAAATTTGTGTACTTTGATACTTCAATCGCTTTTAGAGCAACTAATAAGCTGTGTCTTAAAAGTCCCCCACAATCACAGTCATGAAGACACTTTGATGCGGGAGCTATAGAAACAACTTTCGCAAATCTGAAAATAAGAGGATCAATAAGATCAATTCTACTATCTGTAGATATAGATGATGTAGTTTTTATAAGTTGCAAAATTACTTTGTTTTCAGACAATAACTCACTAACAGTTCTATAAGAAAACACTCTAGAACCATCTTTTCCAAGAACTAAGAAGTTATTTAGAAGATTCAATATAGATATCGCTCTATCTTATAAAAGATTGAACTGTTTTCTTAAAACTAAACAATTCAGTAACAAAGACATTAAAACTCAAAACAAAAATTCAAACAATTAATTCTTATGAGAAAATCAATGTTCCTATTAAGCAGATTGCCAGAAGAACAATAGCAATTGACTCTAAAATACATATCTTCTTATACTTTTTAATTTTCTTATCCTTTTTATAGAAATTAGCCTTGTAATCAGGATCAAAAATTCTAGAAATACATTCTCTGCTATCAGCATACAGTTTTGTATGATGTAGCAAATACTCACGTCTCGCAAAATAAGGATCTTTTGTTGTTAATTGTGTTCTTGAACCATTATCAAATTCTCTATGGTTATAAAGAATTTTATCAATTCGGTAAGGGAGTAACCCGGCCTCTACAAATGACATCCACAGATCATAATCCTCTGTCCAACTGTACATGTAAGACTTGTATTTACCAAGTTTTATGAAATCAGATTTTCTAAATAAAGAGCTGTTTACAATACAATTAGCAAAAATAAAACTCTCTTTATTAAATTTTGGTAGATTCCAATCCTCATTTACGGCACCAAACTTTCTAGCCTTACAGTAAACAAAGCCGACATCAGGATTTTCATCAAATACTTTAACTGCTTTCTCAATATATGTTGGTTCAATTGTATCATCACCATCTAAAGGCAGAATATAGAAACCTTTAGCTACGTCTATAGCTTTATTTCTAGAATCTACTACACCAAGATTAGTCTCATTTTTTAAAACAACAATATTGGTATACTTTTTCTTTAATTCGTTCGCAACTTCAAGGGAACCATCTGTTGAGCAATCATCTATAAAAACAATTTCGATATCTTTATAGGTCTGATTTTCAGCTGACATAATTGCATCAGTAATGTATTTTTCTTGATTGAAACAAGGGATAATGATTGAAACTAATTTTGACATATTTCAATAAGTTACATATTAAAAGTTAATCTGCTGGCAGATCTTATTAACTTGATATTACTTTAAGAATTAACAATAAATGACTTAAAGCCATTGCTTCCTATCTTATAATTATATAAGTTTTACGAAACGAGAGAAAACAGTTACGATGTTTAGATAACAAAACAGTAAATTTCATACATCATACATACAAAAAACAAAACATAACCTATTTTTTTTACCAACAAATATTGTCTATCCTCATCACTTACTTTGTAAGAAATAATACCTTTATCTTCATAAGTTGAACTGTAACATATAAAGTGAAAAAATTTGTATGAAGCAACACCAACAGAAAATGCAACTAAACAAAAATCAATTGCTGAGGTTGCTTGATAGCAAATAAAAAACTCATTTATATCATTTCTCAGTTTATATATATTATATAATATTTCAAACATTTAAACTCCTTAAATAGAATAAAAAACGTCAACACGCACAGTTCGTGTTCACAATGATGTTGTAGCCTGTTTTTAACCAATTTTAGGCAGATTTATCTGCCTAGTGTTGTGGCTTATTTTATTAAGCCACGACCAAAAGCCTCGGTTATTACCAACAAAGGCGTTCTTTAACAATGTGATTCAGAAATCAAACTCTAACGGAGTTTTCTTTTGCTTTTAATCTTGCTACTTCGTCTTACTAGATTAGCTAGCATGAAGCTGTCGTCTATCTGGTTTTCGTGACCTGTAACTTCAAGGTTATCAGGTACATCATTACCTGTAGGTTCAGGCTCTTTGTAAAAGATACCAATGAATCTTTCATCGTTCTCTATTTCTGACATATCTTTAGTAAAGAATGCTTTTAGGAAGTTTGAGCTTTTCTAGCTAGAATCTGTAAGCTTTCAAAAGACCATGGCTTACCATTGTAGTAAGGCACATGCTCTCTAATGTAGCTTAATACATTACAGGCAATCTTGGTGTAGACAGTTGAGTTCTCGATGTACTCTTTATTTCTTAAAGGTAATGCATCCTGACCAAAGACAACATCAATCACCCAGTGACGACTTTCAATCTGCCATCTTGAGAGAATGATATCTTGCATAGTAGCTGCAAAAGAATCATCTAAACCATCAGGAGTAATAGAGCTAACAAAGAACTTGTCTTCTCTGTCTTCAGTCTGAACACCAGAGCTTTTATAAATTCTGCTGGTTCTTACTCTGATTACAGAATGAACATGAGGCCATTTTCTTTTCAGGTCTGTGTTTAAGACATCTTCAGCATTGAGAATAGAAATCTCTTTAGTCTCAATTCTGCCATGGTCAGTACTGGTTCTAGATGAGGATAGAACTTCACCTTGAAACTTATCAACATCTAACCAACTAAATGCTTCTTCAATTACATCAAAGAGTTCACCTTGGTTAGCTTTAAGGCAGACTAAGAAGTCTGCTAATGCTTTTACTACAGCATCCAAGGTTACAGCTCTAGTATTGATAGCATCCCAGGTGAGAATACAGTTTCTAAGGTTTAAAGTTACTATCATCTCAAGGATAGCCTCTGCTTCATGGTTCTTCTTATCTACAGCTCTCTGAGATATGGTTAAACCATACTTGGTTGAATATAGGCTGACCAAATCATAACCTGTGCTCTTACGGGCATCATTACCTTTCTTGGTCTGTCTTGTAGCTCTGATATTCTGTCCGTCAGCTGCTATAACGTCTCTTTTAGATAATGAAACTTCATCTTCTGATGATTGTGAGTTCTTCTGGTATACAGCAAAGTACACAGTCAAGAACTTGATTGTTTCCTCTACCTTTGCTCCTGATATAACTCTTCTGATGGTCTGTTCACATGGGACTTCATCATCTAAACCATAGAATAACGACTGTAAAGCCTCTAGATCCTCTAACCAGAATAACCTTTGTGTTCTGCAGTTATTGTTACCAGCAATCCTAGCCATTATGATTACGGATGATACTTCTGAGAAACAATCCTTAATAACACTCTGACATCTTGGAGCTTTGAAGTTTAATTCAATAATTCTCTGTAAGAACTGTTCATCATTTTTATCAAAGTTACTTTTGGTGTCATACTAATATTCTGCTGTTATTTTATTAAGTTTCAGAGCATAGAATATTAATACCTTAACCTAAAGTTTGATCTCTGAATCACATTTTTAAAGAGCAAAATCAGTGTTGTAACTAACTGATTAATTTACATTAATTTTTACTCAACTTTTGAATTTCAAAAATTGAGTTAAAACGTTAAATATAAGCGGTCCAGCACCGACTTTGCTCTTTAAAATATGATTTTTGATTATAAAGCCTAAGGTGGTATGTAAATACACAGTAAAAATGGCTTAAAAATGCTGTTTTGATGAGTGTTTTTGTTGAATAAATGTGTATAAAATGGTGTAATTTATGTTGCAAAATCAATAAGTTAAACCAAATTATACACAAAGCTATGATAAACAAAAATTCATCTTATGCAATAGAGCAATTTCTTTTGAGCCACTTTTTATACATATTGGAGTTCGTTCTCTTTTAGCCAGAGCTAAGTTTTCTAAACGCTCAGGGGCTGATGTATTTACTCTTCTTTCTGTACTTGTTACTTCTATCTTTAAAGGTTATCCAAATCTGTATAGGTTCTTTGAATCTACTGAAGGTAAGTCATTACCTTTTAGCAGAGACTCTATGTATAGATTTCTGTCTAACCCCAAGTATGACTGGCAATCTCTGATGTTTTACATAGCAACGTTTATCATCAGATTTATCTGTGAGCTAAATAAAAACAATAAGAACCAGGTTAACTGCTTAATAGTAGACGATACCATGATTGAAAGATGCCGAGGTAAAAAGGTTGAACTCTTATCTAGACAGTACAATCATGTTATTGGCAAAACAGTTAAAGGTTTTACCAATCTGGCTTTAGGTTGGACTGATGGTGTTAACTACGTTCCTTTACTGAGTCATCTTATAGCCTCTAATAAAGAGAAAAATCTCATTCAGAAGTCTAATACAAGTAACATTGATAACAGAACTACTGGTGCTAAACGCAGACTCTTAGCTTGTAAAAAGAAACCTGAAGTGCTCATTAGTATGTGCAGGAAAGCAATGAAAGCTATTCCTGCATTTCACATTCTGATGGATTCATGGTTCTTTTCTGACTTTCTTGTAAGAAAGCTTAAGCAGTTAGGTTTACAGAGTATCTGTCTTGTTAAAAGTAAGCTTCAGTTCAAACTGGAAAAGGTAGTTCTAAATCCATTTCTCAAAAAGAACTCCTTAAGAAAATCAATGGAGGTAAACTCAACAAGGCTAAACTTATTACCTCAGTCATTGCTTATACAAATAAAGACTTAAAAGTAAGACTTGTCTTTGTAAAGGCAAGAAACTCTACAGACTGGATCTGCATTGTAAGTACTGATATAGACTTATCTCTTGAACGTATTATTGAACTCTACGGTAGAAGATGGTCTATTGAAGTTGCCTTTAAAGCTCAGAAAAGTTATCTAGTCTTAAAGAGTGAGTGTCAGGCTCATGACTTTGATACCGGCAATGCTTTTATGGTCATTGCTAATATCAGATTACAACTCATGGTGTTTAACAGACGCCACGACAACGATTCTAGTTCTATTGGAGAACTCTTCTATAGCGCCCATTCTGAACTTGCGGCTATTACATTTGCTGAAGCTCTGCAAACATTACTTCTGCTTATTGATAATATCGCTGTTACCTTAGATGCAGCAGGCTGTATCTGTAAAGGTAAATTAGCTAAAGCCAAAGAAGTAATTTCTAACGCAATCTCAGAGTGGTTCTCTAGTATTACTGACTACATCAAAATGTACATTCAGCTACCACAAACGTCTTAATAATCAAAAATCATATTTTAAAGAGCAAATGCAGTGTTAAACCGCATTGTTATCTGCATTTTGAATTAAATTTCAAATAAAAAAGTTGAGTTACTAAATTAAGACAACCTATATAAAAGCCAATACTAATTTAAGAATTGGCAAAATCACTATCGAAATAAAACTTGATAAATGGTAAACAAATTCAAAAACTGAAACTGTTAAACAAACTTTATTACATAATTCTAGTCGACAGTAAAATCGATACGCATTTTCAAGTTTGCTTGGATTTAATGCATCAAAATCCATGTAACCACTAATACATAAAAGAAGTCCTAAACTAAATGTCAAAGAGACAGCTGATAAATAAAAATTAAAAGATAAGTGTTGTTGATAGAAATATAGAAATAATAACGCGCTTAATAAACAAGAAATTGATTTTTTAGTTTTACGATTAACTGTTACACTTAAAATTCTCATATGCACCTCACACTATTTGAAGCTCTGTAAAACAAATTGAACACTTTATTTTCTTTCAAATATTAGCACATTCACTGCTATCGAAGGGCATTTTAATGCCAAACATACATTATTAATATAACAGATAAACAAGAAACTATCTGTTGTTAGATTTCAATATTATTTTGTCAAAACAAAACATCAGAAAACACATAAAACTACATATCTTTGAAATTCTTTTAATAATTTTGGCTCTTCGTACATATTTATGGGTAAATAATTGAAAATAGAACACGGTTAGAGCCTTAATCTAAGCTACTTTACCACCTCTGTCAGGAAGTGGAATAAATATATTTGAACATCAAAATAAGATCATATCGAGCTTATTTTGAATGTTCCTAAAGCCATAGGCTTTACAGATAAACAACTTAATCTTGTTGTTTTCGTTCTCATAGTTCGTAACTCTTATAAAGCTCTCTTCAAAAGAGAACTACTTCTTAATTTCACGTCAAAACAATAGCATCTCTTCATGGCTCTCAGAGACTACACACAAAATTATCTTATTTAGTTATTCTGTTCAGCAACTAGCTAACTCAAACACATAAGCTTGTGTATTCTACTTTAAATATCCCATCATAACATTTCTAAAATCAACAATGTATTTTGCAACTTCAGCAAACACATTTTCTTCATCAGCTAAGTTGTCAAAGTCAACGCGATTAAAGAATCTTGTAATTTGGTTAATCTCAGTAGCACCTTTGCCTATACATTCAAATAAGGCATTACCATCAAACTTCTTAACTATAGTATCTTGATCTTCAAGAATATTCTTCCATTCCTTGCAATCTACCTTCTTTGAAAAAGAAACTCTTACAGATTTCTTAGAAGGAGACAGGTTAATGTAGATTTTACCAATTTTGCTCATTCCAGCGCCTAATTCTACCCAACTGCAAGGTTGTGTTTTAATTCTTTTAAAGGCATTTGCAAAATCATCATTCTTGTAGGCAACCATAATAAACTCATTCCACATTGGAATAAATTTCATCTGAGCATTAGTGTATTTGCCTGCATATTGACGGCTATAGTCACTACATTGAGAATCAGAAGCTGTAGTATTTGATAAAGCTAAAGTTTCAATGAACTGCTTTAAGGATTTCTTATTGTCTTCACTGATAACAGGCTTGCTGTTATTGTCGCTGCCATTGTTACCTTCATTCTCAGAAATAACATTCTTGGCAGTATTCAAGAAGCAATCACAAAAAGACTTTCGATATAGATCAAGATCACTTGCTAAAAGATCAGTCACGTAACCATCATTGATGTCATTACAGGTAGATTCCTCATTGCTTAGCTCACAAAGAAGCTCATATAATTCATGCACACAGCCATCAACTTGAGCATCATCATTCAGATCGCATTTACAATGAGACACTATGAGGTTGTAGATCTTCTCATTGTATTGTTGCAGACACAGAGCAGCAAACAGAAGTTTAGCCTTATCCTTGTTATTAAGATCGATCGAACTTTCACCTATGAAGGTAAGCAGTAAAAAGGCATTTAACAGTCTTTTTAAGGATCTTGGGTTAGAACCTATGGAGCTTGCACAGAGATCGATGTAATCTTGTAAATCGTTATCGTCAATCTTAAGGTCTATCTTGTTAAAACCGTCCTTTAAGTAGTTTTTAATATCATAGACAGCTACTGGTACTTTAAATGGCACCTGAATGATCTTGTCAAAGAAAGACTTACCCTTTTCATACTCTCGATTGCGTTCTTTTTCATCGATTTTTTCAGAGTTATATGAGGCAAAACCGTACTTTTCAATAGCACCTCTGATTACTACCTCATAGTCAATTGCCAGCACAAAGACACACTGCTTACAGTCTAAGAACAACTTTAATACTTCAAGTAACTCAACAGCTTTAGATGGTACTAATCTATCCAGATCATCAACAAAAATCACTACCCTATCTTTATGTTCTCTTTCACAAGCACGGTCTACTACCTCTTGAAAGTGTTGATGCAGAGTTTCAATCTGCTCTGCGTAGTTATCATCAACAGTCTTTTCTGTACAGTTTTTTAGATCTACATTGATGTTATAGATAGATACAGACTTTAAAGCAGTAGTTAAGGCATTACTGCATAATAAGGTAAAGCACTTAATAAAATTCTCGTCATTATCGTGAAGCTTATTTAAAAGTACCTTAATCATTGAAAATGCTAAAGAGTTACCTAGCTCAAACTGAGAGAACTGCCAGGTATTAAAGAACACTGGAATGACATCTTTTTCAATCTCATGCTCTACCATCTTCATGATAGAGGTTTTACCAGATCCCCATGAACCTTGAATGGAGATGGTCATTGGAGAGTTACAGGCTTTAATAAATCGGGACAGACCACTTAAATGTTTATTGATATTAAAGAGATCGACTGTAGCAGCCTCATCCGTAAGGCCCTGTTTCTTGTTATCTTCAGATGTCATTTAAGCCTCGTAAAGAGTTATCTTTGTATGTTTGTAAGTTTGATTAAAAACCACAAATCAAGGTGCATCAACAACTTTAAAACAATGGCATCACATCAAATGCTGACAGATAATGTTGGCTGTGACCTACTGGTTACAAGTATGAAGTTTAAAAGCAGCATCATCTTTTAATGATTGAAAAGAGGATTGCCTTACTTTTAAGAAACGTTGTCTTGCATCTACTTGCACCTAAAGTTTCTAGTATATAGCTTATTGTACACTACAATAGCTTTCTTCACTGAAAATTTACAGTTAAGATTCAGGCAACCTTGAAAAGCTAATTATCTTCCTTGTCTAAAAGCACATCAGAACCAAACTCGTCAGACTCAGTATTTTCATCATAGAATTTGCAAAAGACCATAGCAACGTATCCAAAGATATTAACCTTTCTTTTGGTTAAATCTAATTTTTGCTCATCATAGTCTTTATTCCAAGTCTTTAAGATAATATATGGCGGTTCAATTGAAACTTCACGAATAATGGCCCACTCAGAGTCATCTGTAGCTAATAAGACAGGCTTATTTAGATAAGTCTGCACATTAGGATCGTTAACGATAACAGCCTGCATGCCAGGATTTAAAGATCTGCCTGACAATCTAGCCATACTGTCATCAGCAATGTTAAAGAGAAAAATCTCCCCTGATGAATAATAAGATTGAAGACCTGATAAGAGATTAAAATTCTCTTTAGGAGCTTTTGCCAGTACAGAAGGAAGCTCTGCTTCAAGATTAAGATCTTTTGGATTAACTAGTGGCAGCAAGCACATAGAATTGTCTTTAGACAAACACTGCTCAAGACTCACGCCCTCTTTAGGTCCTTTGACCAAAAGCTCAACAGGTACATTTAAGAACAGAGCTAATCTTGAGAAATTGTACGAACGTGGAAGGTGACTGCCACACTCCCATGTTGAATACAAAGATTGAGGAATATTTAAAGCTTTTGCAACATCTGTTTGTTTTAAATGTCTAAGACTTCTAATGGTCTTAAGACGAACAGAAAACAAATTATCATAATTAGTAATATCACAATTCTCTGACATACAAATCCCCACTTATGTAACAACAATAACTTAGCATAATCTAGTCATTTAAGCCAATTACTATCCAAAACTATAATTTTCATAGTTGAAAATGTATTCAAATATTAGCCATGGCTACTATTTTTTTAGTAATATTAAATACTTCTTATTTATATTTATTTTTTAATTATTTTTTTATAAAATAGAACCAATTATATAAAATGAGATTACGTAATATGGCAGAGCAGATTACCACAATTCCTCTTTCAGAGATAAGAGCACTTCCTCAAGTAAGATCAGAGCATAACCAGGGATTCAAGCTCTATCTAAATAAAGATGAAAAAATACATATTGATAATTCGATTATTTCACTTGCTCAGTCTATTAGATCAAGAGGTTTGCAGAATCCAATCATTGTAAGTAAAGCTCATATTGATGATGACTTTAACAAGCCTGAAATCGAGAATAGTTACATTATCGTATCAGGAGAGCGCAGATTCAGAGCGACCAAGGTTGTAGCTCAATGGCAACAAGATGAAATTGAAAAAGGAACCTTCGATTTTAACGAAGAATTAGTTACATCAATAAACTGCATTGTAAAAGACTACGACAAAGAATCTGACTTTTTAATTGACCAAGTTACAGAGAATATTGAAAGATCCGATCTCAATGCATTTGAAATATCAGATGCAATCTCAAAATTTATTGAAGCTTACAAAAAAGAACATCCTGATTATTTAGGAAAAATTAAAAGAGGCTTAGTTGCCAAAGCATTTAATCGTTCCCCTAACTGGGTAACTGTAATGACTTCATTTTCAGAACTTCAACAAGATAATGATCAAGAAATTATTGAATTTTTTAAAGACGGAACAATCTCTTCATCACCAAGATGCGGGTATGAGCTCTTAAAGATTTATAAGAAAAATAAACAATTAGTACTTAAATTTTTGAAAAATTATAAGAAAAAAGGAAAGAAGGTCGACAGGGCTGCGATTCCTAAGCTTCAAAAAATGCTGACTGCATCCAATGAAGAAACTAATAATCTATTAATATCACAACTACCTGGACTAAAGCTTTCTTCAACAGATGTCTACAAAAAAGAATTAAAAAAGAAAGTAGAAGGAGGCTGCCATTCAAAGAAAAATGACAGATTAAAAATCAGATGTCAATATACTGATAACAACGGTGTGACTCATAATTTTGATTGTGATTTTTCAGAAGCTTATGAAAATGACACTCAAATAAAAGTTACTTTTGAAGACGGTTCACATCATTCTGTTGAACTAAGAAAAATTGTGATGATTTCATTTATAGGATAAAAAAATGGAAACAGACTTATTTTTTGTAGTAATAATACTAAAATTACTCTTTTACAAAACCTTATGGCTTTATTTGGTTTATCTTTCAATAGCTCTAGTTCAATATTTTCAAAATATCAAGAAAAAAAATATCTTTCCGCCCAAAATAACTAAAGTATTTAAGTCAATTTGGTCTGTTTTAAAGCCAACACTTCCGTTTATTCTGTCTGTTTATTTTGTTATATCAGTTCCATTATTTATACTTCAAGAAGCTGGTCTATCATACAAATTGATCGGCCAAATGGTAATCTTCTATATTATGAACGAAACTGGTATCTCATGTTACTGGTTTGCTGTATTGTCACTATCAACTTTAATCCCATTAAAACTAAAGCTATACAGGGTCACTACATAACTAACTTTTAATAGAGGCTTTGAGCTTAGTTGTGGGTAAAAGCCGAAGTTGGAAGATCTTGTAATTAAGTTGCAATTATCTTCTAATTAAGTTTGCACTGATCATGAGATTGTTTTGCTCATCGCTTGTGTTAGTTTTACAAAATATTTGCTGAATTTAGACCTCAAATACTTCAGGGAAAGTATTACCCCTCTTTAAATCGAGTTCAAGCTTGGTAAACAATCGAAAATCCGCATCTCAGTTACAGTAAATTTCACAGGTGTTACACTTTTAGGAAGTGCTCACACTGTTGCAGTACGGTCGGCATCTTGTATCTGCCACAGTGCAACGCTATGGGGATTATTATATCAAACGACGCCTTTGATATTGTAAAAATTGGAGAAATAACTTTCAAATTATCAATCTTGATGTCATTCCTAAAACATCTACACTGTAAGCATTGCAGACACATGCTTGACTAGGCTTGACACTACATGAGTTATTAGTCAGAAGTGCACCTAAGCTAAATCTTACAGCATAAGTTAACTTGATTCAGTGAGCTCGTTATAACTTAGGTTTAGTAGAATCTTTAAATTTTATCTAGACATTTCAAATTTACTGGTTCGGGGATGCGGACAAAATCCTGGACACCTAAACGATGTGCTCTATGGCATATACAGTCCAACAAATTATTGCAGCATTAAAACTGTATGACAAAATTAAAAAGGTTGTTCCTACAGTCAGGCAGTTAGGTTATCCAGCTGCGCATACCCTGTATGAATGGATAAACCAAAGAAAGGCAACAAATGGTAAGTTTCCAAATCTTATGCCCAGTGGAGTCAAGAGTATAAATCTTAAGGTTAAGATGGATCATGATGGCTATTCAGCAGAGCGTAAGCTTCAGATCCTAAAAAGATGTTTTGAAGGAACAGAAAACATTCGTGATGTTGCAATTGAAGAAGGCATTTCTCGCAATATAATATATATATGGAGAAAAAAAGTATCTTAAATACGGAGTATTTGGCTTGCAACAGAAGAAAAAGAAAATCAAAAGGACCGATTCGCTTGAAACTCAAGTAGCAGATGAGAAAAATGAGCTAAAGGGTCAATCTCCTAAAACCTCTAAAGCAAGTTCTGATGACATAGCTCTGCTTAAAAAGCAGGTAAAAGAGCTGCAGATGAAAGTTGACGTGATGACAGAGGTCTTTGAAATATTAAAAAAAGGGAAAGGCACTGATATAAAAGCTTTAAAAAACAAAGAGAAGTATCAAATTATCAGTGCCTTAAAAAACAAGTATTCGATTCTCTCTCTGCTTAAATCTCTATCGATGTCAAAAAGCAGCTACTATTATGTTGAACAGTCTCGGCTCAAAGATGATAAATATCAGTCTAGCAGAGCGTTGCTAAAAGAAACATTTATAAAAAACTATGAATGCTACGGCTATAGAAGACTCTATACTGCATTAAAGAACGCAGGCCACAAGCTTTCAGAAAAAGTCATAAGAAGGCTTATGAAAAAAGAAGGAATAAAGATTGTCAAACGTAAAAAGAAACGCTTCTCTTCTTACCTTGGAGAACTTTCTCCTGAAGTACCTAATATAGTGAATCGGAATTTTTCTGCATCAGCCCCAAATGAAAAATGGCTGACTGATATATCAGAATTTGCATGCAGTAAGGGAAAACTCTATTTGTCAATTATAAGAGACTGCTTCAACGATGAAATTGTTTCTTATAAGATAGGAGATAAACCTACAGCAACTCTAGCAAATGATACTTTAACTGAAGCCATAAAAAAACTTAAAAGGACAGACAGCAGACCAATAATCCATTCTGACAGAGGCTGTCATTACAGATGGCCAGGATGGATATCATTAACTAATGACAACAAACTTATACGATCAATGTCTAAAAAAGGTTGCAGTCCTGATAATGCCGCCTGTGAGGGATTCTTTGGAAGAATGAAGACAGAATGCTTTTATAATCATTCAATTGAAGAGCTTTCTTTAGATGAATTAAAAACATACCTGAGTAATTATATCCAATGGTACAATAACGACAGAATCAAAAATACATTAGGAGGATTGAGCCCGGTACAATACAGGCTCAGATTTGGTTAGTATTAGCAAAGGTGTCCAGGATTTTGTCCGCATCCCCCTCTCGCATATTGACATCATTACCACTACAGAAGGCAAATAAACTCTCTAATATACAAGATTTACCTAAGTCTGATTCTCCTGTAATCAGGTTAATTCTACTTAAATCTCTAAGCTCAAAATGGTTTAACTTTTTATAACCTTTAACTGTGAAAGACTTAATCACGAATACCTCTACTTTTCATTTTTCTGATATGCTCTTATCTAACTCTTGTCTTGTCTAAGAAGATTATTTTTAAAATTTAATCTTCCACTAAAATTCGCTCAAGCTAACTCAATCAATATAAGTCAAAGATCTGTAATCTTAATGAGCTATTTGTTACCGCTACAGAGAGTTTCTAACTCTTTAAACTGCTGATTAAAAGTTTGGTATTTTTGAAAATCAATTGCTTTTAAGATCTTTTGAATCGAGTTAATGCCCTTCTCTGGTTCCATTACAGAAATAGCAATTGATAATTTTGACTTACAATATTCAGATCGTGATTGAAGAAAGTCAGTTTCTTTTGACACAATCTCAACAAAGTCGTTAATTTGAGTTTGTAAGAATTTCTTGCCTTTTTGTGTTGAGCTCATTGAACCTTGAGAGTCAACATTCTCTTTATACTCTACCTTTTCTTCATGGGCTCTTTCTTTTATTGTGTCGAGCATTACATCTTTCTTACTTGCTAGCTTCTCCTCAAGCTTACTATTAATTATTTGAGCTTTGGTGTCATCTTCCTGCAAGATAGCGTTATAAACAAAAGTCTCTAGGCAACCTTCTTCATCTAGAGGTATTGCCATAAAATATAAGCTAAATGGACAGCATGAAGGATTTCCATCAGAAGAGGTAGTGTTGTCAAACATCAGTAAATTGATCCATTCACCTTTTGATGAATGTTCTAAACATGAAAGATCGGAGAACCAATCTTTATGAGCTCTAATGGTGTTTAACATTGTGGAGAATCTATCTGATATTTCTTTATCAGAATCATGATCTGTAATGATCATGATTTTTGAAAAGAGCATCTCATAATAATTGAGCTCTAAGATACTGTCTAAAACTTTGGGAAGATTACTAACACCTCCTACTGGTAATACCAGCACACTTGTGATTTCAGATACATATTCATAAGGCTTTATTATTTTTCCTGATGGCAGGATAAATGAATGTTGAGTGTACACTTGACCTCTGAGTTTATTGAGCTTTAAGTTACATACCTTTTCAAGATAAACTCCTATTAAAATAGCGTCGGTTGGACCTTCACAGAGAATAATGCTTTTATTTTTTACTGATTCCATTTTTACATTCACCACATTATTCTTTTATCTTAAGTCCAATTCAAAACCAAAACGTGCTCTCTTAGCCTCTATTCCTGATAGTACTCGATGTTTCATGACTGTATCCGACTTCTTTAGAGTAATAACCCTTAAATCATCCAACATTGAGGATTTGTCTGTAGCATCAATTAAATTGTCTAAAAACTCAAGATTATGAGTAGTCAAGAATACTTGAACATTATACTTTTGTGCATATTTTAAGAGACTATGGCAAAAATCAATTTGAGATGAATAGTGTAGTCCAACATCAACCTCGTCGATACACATGATGCCATTTTGATTTAAGATCATAGAGCCTAGAATATAAAAATATCTCTGCAGGCCATCACCAAAAGCATAGATTGGCAGAGGATCATTTTTATCTTCAGAAAAGACAAAAGGAATTCCTGTTCTATCAGGATATGTGATTACATCTATAGTCTTAACAAATGGAAAGACTTCTTTTAAATCATCAACAAGGTTATTTAAAAGTTGGGCTCTCTTTAAAAGAATTGTTATAAGCTCGAGCTCATCAGTTTTGGTATAAGATAATACATCAACTAAAATGGTATTGATAAACGATCCCAAACCGAAGTTATCAAGATTGTTTTGGGTTATATCATATGAATTAACAGAGCCTTTTGAATCGGCAACAGACCATTTTGCAATAGCAGGGAACACTCTTGAGCTTTCTATGGATGGGGTATCTGATAATTTTTGCAAAGTCATTTGATATGCATTATAAAATTCAGCAACCTTAGCAGGTTCTGCATTTAATCTTGTGACTTCATTGATTAAATCTGAAGGCAGTACAGTATGAGTAAAAGCTCTTAAATCAGTGTTTTCATCAACTGCACTTAAACACATTGAAAGAGGAGCTTCCTTTCTCTCGTAAAAAGCTTGCAGGATTAAATCAAGAAACCAGTAAGGTGACTTTTGAGCTTTAGACATGTAACGGGCTGATCTTGCAATTGAGCCTTTTAACATCTTGCCGATATTGTTTCCGCATGACCAGGCAAAAACAGCTTCTAAAAAGCTGGACTTACCAGAATTGTTGATTCCAGTAATTACATTAACTTTGCCTAAATCGTCTACTTTAATTTTGTTAAATTTTCTGTAGCCTGTTATTGAAAAAGACTTAATCACTAAAACCTCAACATTACTTTAGTTCCAATTATTTAAACAAGAGTTACTCTACATTCAAGAGTTACTCTACATTAACGATGTAAACTGTAGTTTATTGTCTTGCCACAAAAAGCTTCACAAAAATTTGCTATCAATCTTTTGAGCATCAAGAAACTGTATTCCATGAGCTTATTGTAACGGAGTTTTACTTAACAGTCTATTTATAATCTGATATTTATTGATAAACATTTTACTGTTAAAATAATAAATATTTATTCAATGATATGCAGATACCTTAATTTCCAATCTACAGCTTCTATAGAAACATTAAACAGAATTGCTAAATCATATTCAGTTCTACCAACCTTAGAACCTGCTAATCTTAAGACTGCTTTTGATGGCATTAAGATTTCGGAAGCAAACAAGTTAGCCTCTTTTTCAAAAGGATCATCAAAGTTCCCCTTAAAGTCATCATAGAACTTGTCTTTAAATACAGTATGTTCTAAAACCAAGTGACCTAACTCATGAGCTATAGTAAAACGTTGCCTGTTAAACGACTCACATTGATTATAGTAAATGAGCTTATCTCCTGTTGTGCTATCAATAAAAGCCAATCCACTGTAGTCTTTACAAAGATCTTCTTCTAGTGGTCTTATGGTAACTCCTAATCTTGAGGCAATATCATCAACTTTAACTGGTAAAAGGTTGTCCCAGTATCTTTCTAAAATCTCATCAGTAATTGGTGACATACTCAATCCTGTGAACTATTCTGTGAACTATCCAGAAGACTTTTCTGTGTACTCAATTGCTTATTGATAGACTCAATGCTATCTTTTACAGCTCTTTTAAAAGAATCCTCTGCCTCACTAAGTTCGTCAACTACTGCATCTTTATCGGTTAGACAATTTAAATTCAAAGAGATGAGATGGAATGATCTTGCTTTGTCATTGCCACTATTATCGTTTGTAACGTTAGAATCAATAAACCAACGATCAACGTTAGCTTTAGTTTTGTTGTTATTTTTGATATCAATGCTATTGCTACTTTCGTTATTTGTTTGATTTTTGCTACCTTTAGCATTCTCTTGAGTCTTAATAGCTTGTGTTGTAGCTTGAGACTTATCTTCAGCATTGTCACCTTCTGATATTGAAGGATAAAAGATCATGCCTAACTTTGCCTGATACCTTTGCATGTACATGACAGTTTTATAATAAACACTGTTTCTCTGTTCATCCTGAAGATCTCGTTTTTCATAAAGGTTCATGTATTTGGCATCAGCAATTACAGGCAGAAAGTTCTTTCCTACATAGTCAGGAATAATTCTTTGAAATCCTTTGCCCTTTTCATCTACAAAAAGGTTATCCTTTTCTTTAGACGACATAGTTTTATGGATAAAGTAATCTTTTAGCAAGGTTGCAACATACTCTTCCCAGAGCCAAGCACAGTCTATTAAGACACCATACTTACCATCCTCAGTTCCAAAGCTGTCTAAGGTCATTTTCTTGTGTTTTAAAACATCAAGGCAGAACTTTTGAAGATCTCTGTGACACTTGAACAGAGGTGATGTTATAGGCTTGTTCTCATTTTTGTGAATAATTTGCCTTTTATCATAAGACCAGTAGTCTTGAGATTTAAACAGCAGATCATCAACTTCCTTAACTTTAGGCTTTTTACCATTTTGAAAAAGCATCTCATAGCAAAGTCTTACAAGATAGATATAGCTGTTCTTTGATGTGTACTCGTTATAGGAATAGGCTACTTTGTAGTTCTCAGGACACAGGTTTAACTTGATGTGTCTTGCTATATCGATAGTACCTCTAGGAGAGGTATCATTCTTATGAACCTTTTCATAGGATTTATACTCGCCTTCACGATAGGCATTTTTAAGTTTGGACAAGAAGCTTAGTTTTAATAAAAGATCGAAGTTTAGTTCAGTTTTGTTATTACCACCTTGAGTTAAGAACAAGTCATTAAGGTCATAGATCTTATTGAGCATGTGGTTTATAAATGCAAACCTGTGATTGTCATCTTCAAACCTTGAGTAAATCTCAATACTGCCATCATTACCTAAAGATAAGACACCAACAAAGTTTCCTGTAAACCATTGAGAACCTAACTTTCTGAATAAAACGATGTCAGTATCTTTATCTTTTACAAAGACAGTTACATTAGAGGGACCATGATCATAAGTCAGTTCTTTTTGAACCATACCTTCTGATGACCACATAATGATCTTTGCAAACTTTTCTTCAGTCCCCACATTATCTTTAGCCTGTTCTTTTGGCTTTTTATCTTTTGGAAAAAGCTCATCAAACAAGTTATTTTTTGATATGGGGCTGTTATCACGGAAAGAATTTACCTTTCCATTATTATGTGTGCTGCTAGGCATTTGTATCAGAGCTTACTGTTTTACGTTAAGAGGTTCTTTTTTTGAGTCATCATTTATCGAGCCTACATTTGAGTCTACAAATTTAGATCTGTAGACCTCTATATTATCTTCTGTACCTTTAATGTAATCTTTAATAATTGGCTCTAAATGGTTATTCCACAGCTCTTCTTTTAAAGCTTTAACTGACGTTCTGCTAGAATTTTTAAGTGAGGTTAAATATGAACCTCCTAGCATATAGTCAGGTCCAAGATTCTTTTTAATAAGCTCGTTTAACTCATTAAATGAATATTCAATAGCACTCATGTTTTTAAACACTGAATTAGTACAAACATCAAGAACAGAGTTAACAATAATCTCATTGAGAGTATCTTGAACTTCAACAGTTAGCCAGGAGAATCGTCTTCTAAAAGCAAAGTCCATAGCTTCCAAGCTACGATCAATTTCATTCATGGTTGCTAATATATAAACGTTCTCTGGAATGTAGAATCCATTTTGAAAAGGATCTTTATCTTTATCTTCAATTAAAGATGAATATTGAGTTTCTACTTTGTTAGTTACATCTTTAGGAGCTGAACCAACAGGAGCTCTTTTATCATTCTCAATCATACTGAAAGCTTCACCGAAGATCTTTGAAACTTCACCTCTGTTGATCTCATCGATGATGAAAAAGAATTTAGCGCTTTCTGCTAAGTTATCATCTTTATGAGCTGTATTAAAATCAACTACCTTTCTTAAGAAATCTTTAAATATGCCATTCTTTCTATCATATATGATGCTGCTTCCCTCTTTTTTAGGTCTTAAACCTTCAATAAAATCAGAATAATCATAGCCAGGATGGAATTGAACTGTTTTAATAAAATAATCGACAGTTAGATGAGAAAGTTGATTTCCTTCAGCATTTTCTAGGTTGTCTTTATTTTCGTTTATAAAGTTGAGAACTTGTTCACGAGCATAGCTTTGACAAGCAAATGTCTTTCCTGTGCCAGGTGCTCCTGTTAAGATGATATTCTTGTCACCTCGTAAAATTAGCTCGTCAATCTTATCTGATAAGCCTCCTTTATTTTCTAAAGTTGACCAGAAGAAACAGCCAAAGCAATAGGATTTGAAAAGGTTTTGGGCTATTTTTATTAAATTATCATCTTTAATTTCTACGAGATTGGCATTATTTTGTCTTTCTTGCTCAGAAGGAACTTTAAACAGAGCTTCGACCTCATTTTTTGGTCTTCCTTGAAATTTGTCATAGATAAAATCTGATTTAGCTTTCCATGTATTCAAATTTGTTTTTTCAGTCTTGCCATAAAAGAGAGCTATAACATTATCTAGCGATTTATCTTTAAAGATTGGGATAAGTTCAGTATCTGGCTTTTTCATATTAAACAAATAGTAAATCTTGTTTAATACTACATTGTTTGGTTTGAAGTCTGACAATTCTTTATCTTCGATATTTCCGCCTGAAACTAGCTTACGTTTTATAAAAATATAGGTCTTTTCAGTAAAACGATTTTGAGCCATGAATTGTGAGTACTCTTCTTTTGACTGTTCAGTACAATTTTCTTCAAAAATATCCTTATTCTTAGCGTTCCTGTAACATTTGCTTTTAGGAGAGTAATAAATACCGTGTACTGCAGAGCTAGATCCCCCAACACTACCTAAGTCTTTTAGATAAAATTCTACCCACCAAGATAAAGCTCCATAACCGTCTTTATTGTGCTCTGGATTTTTGTTCTCATTTCCAAGACAGTATGTTTCAAGATTTATTTGATTGTCACTTTTTTGATCTTCTAGATTTGTGGTGCAATAAATTTCATTATTCTTAAGCTTGAATCTTTCTGTAAAAGCATGATATCTAGCCCATATGCCATCTTCACCATAGAACTTGCTCTTAAGAGTAACGATATTTTTATCTAAATAGTAAATTAGCTGTCTTTTTATGATTTCTTGTTCTTTCTGAGACATCTTAATTCTCCTAACTTCTTATAGAAAATAGCATATTAGTAAGTTCTACTTTAGGCCTAATCTTTTGATTTTCACTTGATAAGCGTTATCCTCAGGTACTCTTATTTCAGAGGACTCTCTTATCAGAGCACTCGTGACATCTTTTAAATTAAAACTTGCCAATATAACTTTATGCCATTCCTACTTTTAAATACTCTCTTATACAATTTACAAAGAACATAAAGCTAGGTGACTTATTCTTTGTAACCTCAAGATAATTGCCAATGTTCTTTGCCCATGAAGTCTTTTCAGTACCTACTGCTTGTATCCCCTTAGCTTTTAAAGATTTTGCTCCACCTTTATAAACAACATCAGCTAATCTCTCCCAGGTGCCACAAATCGAATCGTTGACATACCCTTTTAAGATCTTTTTATTACACTTAGGATAGGCTTTTACTACTGCATCTTTATCACCTAGAAGCCAGGCCTCACACTCTTCAATCGCCAAACAGAATGAGGTTTGTGGCTTAATTTTGCAACTGTTTAAAACAAGGTTCAGCTCATTTAGAAAGCTTCTCTTATCTCTTTTATCAAGATCACAGACAACTATCACTGCATATTGAGAGTTGTCATAGGCATAAGTTCTACCATAACCATTTAATAGTCGTGGGAGTTGGTTTAACAAAGCTCGTTTACAAGGATCTTGAGAGGTTTTAAGATCTTTTGGGATACTACCTATTCCTTTGTAAGCATGCACTGTAAATGTATTACCTTTGGTACCAGCTAAGATCTTCGGAAAAAGTATTTCCAACATTGCTTTACCTGAGATATCTTCAACTAAGATTTCAAAGTGCATAGGCAATATTCCTTAAATTGATCTTTTAGAATAAGTTGATTTTGGTTCTAAAGCACAAAACGATTTTATTTTTAATAACTCTCGAAGAGTAAATAGCAATGAATCATTGCAGCCATTAAAATTATATTAAAGACTAATTATCATCCAAGTAATCGCTATTCCAAAGACTTCCTAATTCAACACCTTCATCTGCAAGATTTTTAACCAGTTCATTGTTACTTGCTCTAGAGATAGTTGAAAATCCATCAGCTTGTTTTTCTAAAATCCAAACTTCATCAGGATCTAATGCATTTACAAGATAAGGTTGATGAGTTGTAATAAATACTTGAGATTTATTGTTGCTCCTTAAAGCATATTCTCTGAACTCACTAGCTAACATAGACAACAGCTTATGATATAAACCATTTTCTGGTTCTTCAATGCAAATAAGAGAGTATGGTTCAGGATCTTCTAACAACAGCAAATAAGTAAATAACTTTAAAGTTCCATCAGACATTTGCTGAGCATAAAATGGATCCTCAAATCCTTGAGAGTAGAACTTTAACAGTAAACGCCCATCTGATGTCGTCTCTGTATCAATTTTTTCAATTCCAGGTATTTTAGAAGAAATACGCTCTAAAACTGACTTAAATCTATCTGGATGTTCTCTTTGCATATACTGAACAACATTTGCAAGATTTTCTCCATGAAGAGAAATATGCTTTTGAACTCCTGCTAATGGCAGCATTCTTGCTGAATCTGGAGAAAAATAACTTAGGTACCAATTTTCAATAAATTTTCTGAAAGCTACAATTCTAGGGTGCTGCTTAAAAGCACCTAATGATGTGATAGCTAAATGCCTATTGTCTTCAAGATTAACAATTTGAGCATCATCTAAGTTATCTTCATCAACAGATAAATCTTCAGCTACACGATTTGACCAATTTTCGACGTCATTTATTAACTTCAATCCTTCTTTATATGTTATTTCGGATTTAATTTTCTTGCCAGTTGAGAGTTCTTTCCAAACAACACCTCTTCCGTTATAAAAGAACATAATCAAAGAATGCTCATCTTGAAAGATAAACTCGTCATCTGTTTGAATTAAGCTTTCTTGAACAACATATGGTCGAGTATTTTGATCTTGACCAATGGATACCGCATAGGTAATGGGGTTATCATCTTCATTATTTTTAAAATAAAAAACGAAAGTGATCGAAGATTTTGTTAAGTCACAACCTTTTGAAATTATCTTAGAAAAACCACCTCTAACATCACAAGCAGATTCAACACCATTTTTTAAACAGTCTGACATAAAACCAAAAGCTTCAAAGATACTGCTTTTTCCAGCTCCATTCTTACCTATCACTACAGAGAGATTTGTCAATGGCTTTGCATTATTGTTTCTTAATTTTCCTAGGGTAATGTCTTTTAATCCCTTAAAATTAAAGAGTCTGATTCCTAATAACTGAGGCATAGATCTAATCCTTTTATTCATCATTTTGATGGCAACGATAAATAGAAATCGATTTAATATCTTTGAAATCTATGCGCTCTTCGTATTCATCAAGAATTTGATAAAACGGAACTTGAGGATATGGATTTCCGAATAAGAATCTACTGAACCAACCTTTTGATTGCCTTACATAATTATTTGATTCAAAAACTAAATCATTTTCATTTTTCGCTCTTATCTGAGATTTATAGTTATTAATTTTTTTTAACAACTCAATTGAATTGTCTTCAAAAAAATCAATTTTATTGTCTTTTGATAAATATCCTTTTTTGAATACATATGCAACACAGAATTTTTTTTCAGTTATTTTGCAATCATATGATGAAGAGTACTTTGGAAAAAGGAGATAAACAACGCCAAAATGAGTAACGACATATAGAATATCACCTGTAACCGATGCTTTCAAAAGGTAATAATCAATAATGTTATTCTCAACAGATGCTTTTACATAACTAAAGACAGGACTTGTATAACAACAGTCAATCAACACCCTTACAAAATAAATCATCATGAATAAAATGGAATTTACTAATATCCAACTAAAAATAAAATCAACTATTCTTGTAGATGTAAACTCAAAATTGCGCCATTTATCAACATCAAAATTTAAGACAAAAAAAGCAAAAGTTAATATAAATGAATATAAAAAAATATTAATCAATATGCTAACTAAAAAACCAATTTTGTCTTTCTTCCCTAAAATAAAAGCTCCTATACACATCAATGCAGATATGATTTTTAGAGAATTTAACAATACGCTTATTAATCCACTCATAAGTTCATTCTCCGTTTTTGGCTAACTTTGAAATGTTATTAAATAACCTTTTTGAAACATGTTGGTTCAGAGGATTAACGCCGTATTTACCCTTGATAGACACCCAAAAACTGTGTTCAGGCTTAGGAGAATACAAGGATTTTAAATTTGACTCATTATCGTTCTTTATAAAATAATTGTCTTTCTCTTTACACATACTACCCCCTACAACTTTTAATCTTCTTTTAAACTAGATAGCTCTGAATCTTCAAAAATAAACTGATTTATTTTGTTACAATCTTGCGTACACTCAATAACTCCAAAGTAATCTTTATAGGCTGGCTCTGATATCACTTTTTCTCTATGTGTTTCTCCAAACTTTAAGAAAAATATTAAGGACAAACCGTTAGATTTTAGGTAAGAATCAAGAATATCTTTTCTTATTACAAGCTTGTTAAAGGAAGGAGAATGTCCAGAGCATGATATAGATACGACCTCATTATTGCCATTTATCAGTTCACAGTTGCTATCTGAAAATGACAATTTGCATTTGTCAAATAGATCTTTATTAGGAAGAAATCTCGATTCACTACTACCCTTGCTAAAATCGTATTCTTCTTCCCATAAAAGATAACAACAAGAATAGGTAAGCTTCTCAAGAATAGAATTGATTTTCTGGTCGCCTCCAGTAACTTCTAAACCTGAATTGCATGCTTCAATAAGATCATTGCAACTTTGAGACCAAGGATACTCTTTTAGATATGATGTGTACGTTGAAGGAACCTCAAATGCGTTTGTCAATTTGATTGCCTTTAACAAAATTTTCTTATCAACTTTATGGTATTGTTGCAGTTCAGTAGTTTTAATAAAGAAACCATTTATAATGCATGTAATTAACTTATTTTTTTCTTCACCAGCTGAATATTTTTGAAAGAATGAATAGAGCGACACCCACTCATATTTATCGTCTTGAACTATTAAATTATCAGTAATAGTCTTAAGATTTAATGGAAGATCTTTATCATTAGGATCAATTTTTTCAGAAAAAACAACACAGTTTTCTTTCTTTGAAATTTCTTCTACTAAAGACTGTTTCTTAAGAATATCTTTTGACACTAAAGTCGGATCAAAGTCTCTTACGTATGGTTCCCAAGCTCCTTCATAATTTCTTCTATTTTCATATGGTGAATAACGGTCGATTAAAGAAAAGTGATCTGATGCTAAAGCAAGTATTTTATAAAATGCAATCCACTGATACTTTTTTCCTATTCTCTCGCTTTTATCTGTTTGACCTGGATAATATGATATTGATCTAGAGCAATCATAATCACTAAGAGCTTTGTTATAGCCTATTTCATTGAAAATGATATTCATAGAATAATTTTTCAAAGCTAATTTATCACAATCAAAATCATATAAAGCACTTTCAAAAACATATCTGCCAAAATCCCCATATAAAGCTCCTTCGGTAGAGATTTTCATCGAATTCATAATTTCTGAAGCACCTATATAATTAGGAACTTCATATTCTTTGATATTTGACTGAATATCATGTGATCTATATGGAGGCCTTACTTTCTCAAGATCAATCTCTGATGAAAATGTTGATTTAAAAAATGAATAAGTGTATTCAATTATTAGTCTTGCGTTATCTCTTAACAGGATATCTTCATAGACTATATCTTTTGCAAATATGTTCTTATAGACAAACAAAGATATAGAGCTACATATATCTTGTTTGTTAGCAATACATGATTGGATAATAGAACCTAAAACAATTCCATATAGTCTTTGGATAACATAAGGCTCCTTAACATTTGAAAACTTATTTAAGAGAGGAATTACAAGGTCTAAATGATGTTTTAATACAACAATCATTGCTTTAGAAGTTTCATCTCTTAATTTTCTATTTGAAGAAGTCAGTATCCAGGAAAATAAAACTAAAAGAAGAAATGTTCTATCTCTATCTTTAACAAGATTGTTAATAAAATTTGCTTCATTCAGCAAAGAGGTAATGATTTGATAAACTCTGCTTTCATCACTTCCAAAACAATCATTTATGTAAGTTGTCCATTCTTTATCCCTTTCATTTATTGTCATATCCAACAAATAAGAATGAAGAAATTCTGCATTTAGAGGGCTTGATTTTTTTAAACTACAAGAGATAAGAACCTCAAAAAACAGATCAAGAGTTATATTGTTTTTTAAGCAAAATTCAAAGAAGAATTCAGGACGAATTGACTTGTTAGATCTCCATTTATAAGATTTTACATATTCATCTAAATACTGTTGTCTAACATCCATATCTTTTATTGAATATATAGATTTTTCAACAGCAAAATAAGTTTCTTTATTACAATCTCTACTCAGTTTATCAGTGTAGAGCATGTCTATGAAATTGAATACTTGCGGTGTAACAAAATAATATAAAGATGATTTCGAATTATCTTTTGATAACTCTAAATTTAAATAATCTACAAGTGGTTGCAAATGATAATTTTTTACTTTTACAAAATCTGTAAACAAATAGCTAGCAATTGAGTAATCAGTAAGTTTGTCATAAAAGAAACTATAGTTTTTATCACTTTCTTTTTCAGCAATATCTGAAACAAAAATACAATTTCTTGTTAAGATTGGTAAGAATACTGAAGGTGAAATGTTATAATCTCTCTTAAAAAAATTGAATTCCGCAATTTCCAAATATGATAACTTTCTTTGTCTTTTTTTGATCAAATTGGAATTAAACTCATTCAAAAAAAGATTTAGTATAGGCTCGTCTCCAAATAACTGGTTTCCTAATTTTTTCAAGTCGTCTTTTATATCTTCATCTTTAATTTTTTGTATTTCTTTGAAGAGTTCTATGAAAGGAGATGAATTATTAGTTAGAACATTGTTAACTTTGGACAAACATTCACATAGCAATCTAACATAAAGCGGATTAGTATAGTTTTCATCGATATAGTCTAAAGGACAAAAACCTATACCGTAGATATTAAAGAACTTATAAACTGATTCTATTGTATCTATATCCAATCCATGATGTAGTATTTCACTGACAAGACCAGAATCAATCTTTTTTTTAACTTCATCAGAGACTAACAACTGCTCATAATCAGATCTAAAGCTAATAATTAATTTCAAAAATTCTTTATTTTCAATTTCTCTGATTAATTGATATAAACCATCTTTTTTCGATAAATTTAGATAGTTACCCTCATTAATTGCATCAATAATAAAAAAAACTATCGAGTTTCGATCTTTGCCATATTCATTTAGGTAAACTAAATAATCTTCAAAAGAAAATTCTGAACCTGCTATCTTTTGTAACTGAATTAAAATATTTTCATTAGTAGTAAACTTGAAACCAAGAATAAACAAAAATAAAGGTTCTTTATTTAATGTAAGTTTTGAACACATTTTTGCTAAAATGTGAGTTTTTCCAATTCCAGGCTCTCCCTTTATAAAACAGACTTTTGATGAAATATAATATTGAATAACAGGATTGATCCTTAATCTGCTAGGAAGAAATAATAGGCTAGTATAATAAAGAAATTTTTCCTGAGAGCCTTTTTCAGAAAGAACTAAAGAGGAAACAATTCTATTTATTTTAGTAATTTCTACAGAGCAAAGATCACTAATTTGCTTATACCAAGAAAAAGAACTTTTTACATTATGATTGTTTATTCTTTCAAGATTTCTAACTGCATTCTCAAATTTGAGTAAATAATCTCTACAAATCCCTGTAGAATTTTTGTTATCTAATAAAGATGTACATCCTTGCAAAGCATCTGATAAGATCTGATTTAGTGTTTCTTGTGTATATTCATTTTCAAGAAAAAAGTTCAGTCTATTTGACGCATTGGTATCTATATCAAGATTTTTAACAACTTTATCTCGAACAAGATCCAATGATAAATTATTAACCTTATTTAAACTCTCTGCGTTAATATATCTCCAACCAAAGAAATAATAACCAAGCTCTTTATAATCTTTTGCCAAATCAACAATATTTTCGTCACATATGAGCTCAATTCGTATATTGTTTTTATCGAGTTTTCCTAAAATTCTTTTATAAGCTTGAGATTTTGTTCCTACCTTCTTATTGCAATAAAGATAAAGAACATTTAATTTAAAATCCTTTAAATTTTTAATTATCTCATCAACTGAATTTTCGATTTGCTTATAGTCAACATTGCTTTGAAAGAACTTTGCTTGAAATCCAATCCATTCATTAGTGTTTTTATTAAATACAGGATCAGTTTCAATTCCTGGATGATTTGGGTTGCTATGCAAATAGGTAATGCTTGGATCAAACTTTTGAACTTCTTTTAAGAATAAACATTTACATAAGTGTTCAAATTTTAACTGAATACTCTGTTCACTTTCACCATAATTACAGTTGAATGCTGACATTGAATATTTATTTTCCATAATGAAGTCCAAACCTAGCTCTAGCTGACACTAACGATTATAGATAAACTTTTTCTTCATTTATAAGAAGAAAGCAACAATTAATTTATAAAGCCAAATTTAATTAATTTCAAGTCTTGATAAAATAAATAATTAATTGAAAATTAAATAAGAAACAAAAATATTACATAATGTGCGATAATTTAATACAGTAATCATTAGTATTATATTTCACCTGAGGTTTGTCTTATGTCAGATAACAAAGATTTCGGTTTATTCCTAAAAGAAGAACTAACTAAAAAATCAAATCTAAACGTAAGTCAGGTAGCCTCAATCTTAAAATGCTCAAGAAGCACATTAAATGATCTTTTCAACGGTAAAAGACTCCTTTCAAAAGCGTTTGCCAAAAGAATAGAAGAAGCCTTTTCTTCAAATTCTCTTTCATATTCTTACAGTATAAAAGCAGATGATCTTCTAAAAAAGCAGGCAACTCTCATTTATGGGATCTCAGGAGATAAACTAAATATGGATGAAGATACAAATACAAGATCAAGTCTTGACGAAGTCAATAGTGAAAGTTCAAGAGTACCATCAGAAGAGAAAAACACTTTTACAAACAACACATCCTCTATTCAGGATCAAGGTATTCCTTTCTTTGCCAAAATCACAAAACAAAAGATAGAAAGCTATGTTAATAACAATCAGCACGAATGTAGTGGTCTTATTCCAGAATTTGTTTATACCCTTATAGCAACAACAGCAAGTAAAGACTATTTAGAAAAGTTCTATCTTCCATATGGTGATGATGTAAGTTTAAAAGGCTTTGATGGAATTGTAAGTTACAGTCAAAATCACCCTTACATACCAAAAGGTCTATCTGTATGGGAGATTGGTACCAACAAAGATCCTAAAAGAAAATTTGATGAGGACTTTTCTAAAGCAAAAGAAAAGCTATCAAAGTTATCTCAAGATGTTAATATTCATGATGTAACCTATGTAGCGGTCTTTCCTAGAACTATAAGTTATCAGAATAAGGAAAATTGGATACGTCAAAAGAAAAAAGAAGGATCTGAATTTAAAGATATTAGAATTATTGATGCTTTTCTTTTAGCTCAATGGGCCAATCAATCAGCCTCTGCACAACTTCATTTCTCAAAGCAATTTTCAAATGTTACAGATAATGACATTTTAACTAAGATTCAAACATCTAAGCTCATGTACAGAGAAATGAACTTTAACGGAATTGCAAATGGTGAAGAACTTTTAGATGACTTATTTAACTTATACAAAAATGATTATTATGGATTATTTAATAGCTTCATAAGAGGTGTATTAGGTAGCAACATCTTAAATGCAGCATCTGGAAGTAAGATCTTAACCAAATCCTTTATCTGTTATCTTGCTAAGGTATATGACTATGAAGATAAAAACAATTCAGCAGACGATATTGTCAATGGACTTGAATATCAAGTAAAGGCTTCACTTCAAGATCCTGATGATAAGGAACTAGAGAAAGACACTGACTTTGATGGTTATCAACAATCAAGATACACAAATCTCTTTTTAAACACCTACTACATAAAAGACTATGCCTTACTGGCAAAGCTAATTTTAGCTTTAAAAGTATTGTCAATTCTAATTGTTGATGAAGAGATTATTGACGATAGAATAAAAGAACTTTGCAAAGAAAACAAAAATGTAAGGATTATTACAATAAGAAATTTGTATAACTTTGATATATCAGATCCTTACAAAGAAAGCTCATCAATTGCAGAACGTTCTGAGATTTTCTTGAATACGAACAGTGTGCCGCCTTTTAAAGAAGAAATCATTTTAAATCCACTACCCTGGTATAAACTTGAAAATACACTAAATGAGTTTACACAAAAAACAAATTATCTATCAAATAAGTCTGATGAAGAAAAAGATTCTACTCAAAATAAAATTCAAGAACAAAATAAAAATGCTGAAGCTATTTTAAATCCAAATAGTTGCAGACATTTAGCTTTGTTATCAGAAGGTTCAATTTGCAACATGAAGAACATCTTGACAAAAGGAACTGATTTTAAGGTAACAAGAAGACAATTCATTCAAAACTTAGTAGAACAGAATGAGGATCTGTCTTTTCTTTTCTGTTTCTGCCTAATAGGAAAAATCAATACAAAAGATAGTCTTCAAGTTGAAGTTCTAAAATCTTTGTACTCAAAAAAAACAGAAGATATTAAACAGATACTAGCAAAGATTGTCCACCTAAAACTTTCTCAGAGCATAGCCTGTTTTTATAAAGGAATCTATAAGCTGACATCAAGATATATTGTGCTTGATTATATTAATGATGAACCAACAATCAATAAAGAAGACATCTTAAATCGACTATATAATATTATAGAAAGTTTAATCTATCTCAAAATAACATCAGAGACTGGTATTTTCTTTGAAAGAAATTGCATAACTAATCAGGAGTCTTTTGCTTATTATTCTGCTTTTCTAAGTGTATTAAAATTACAAAAAGAAACAGAATCAACCAACCGTAGAAGAAGTTTACCTTCAAACTGTGTAATCGATGAATTAACGCAACTTATTATCAGACTGCTAGATGTTCTATGTTTTAAAAAAGAAGACATCCTTGGAGATGACTATCCATACTATTTAAAAAATAAAGCCCTACAAAATAATATATTTAATGCATTAAAAGCAAACAGCAATAATAATAAACAATACAGCATTCTGAGTGCGATCCGTCCTTTTATAGAGCAGCTTTCTTATTTAGATTGTAGAAATTACTTAAATATAGTTGACGATCTTATATTGAGCTATTGCAAACGAGCAAAAATAGAAAAGGCAAATGATTTAGATGATTATTGCAATCCTTATCTTTCAGATGACTTGTTATATTCATTGTTCTTTGTTTCAAAGAAGATGACGAATTTAAAACAAGTAACGGAACTGCTTATACAGCTTGATGAAACAATGCAGAGCTCAGACAGTTCAAGCTACAATAAAATAACTGAATTGCTAGGATTGATGTTTGATATTTATAGTTGTAGCAACACCAGAGCTGTAGATTCAAGAGAAAGGATCTTAAAAGAGTTATCTTCAAAATATCCTGGGCCATGTAAAAATCTCGTAATTAAACAAATTGATCAAATTACTCTTGGAGGTCTTATTACATGCATGCCATCTTTCAAATGGTATGATTTAAATATCAAACTCTCTCAATCTCCTGACACCATACGATATGGTTTAGATAGGTATATCTATTTGTACCTTTCTCTAATAACTACCAGTAATTTATCTTTCGATGAACTTGCAAAGTGTAAAAATTTTGTAGATTACATGAGTGAAGAGCAGCTTCAACAGCTTGAATCTTTAATTGAACTATATTCAAAAAATTCAACTGAAGAAAAACAAATTGAACTACGAGATCTATTTAATCAAAAACAATTTTGGCTTCACCAAAAAGTAAATATTAGTGACAGTTTAAAGGAATTCTTTAAAAAAGTAAGAACAATACTTGAGTCAAAATCAATGTTATTGAAAGATAAATGGAAGGTAGAAGCGATTGCTTCTGATTTAATAATTGATGAGAGCTCTATTCCAGTTGAAGTAATAACAAAATTTAAGAATGAAGACAAATTAAAAGACTATATCCACAAAGAAAGATCTGCCTTTATATACAACACTTTTAAAAAGTTGGGAGGAGACGGACTTAAATGGATATTCAAAAATTGCAAAAATACATATGATATTGGGTACAGCCTAGTTAAAGATCACGAACTGTCTTTAAATGAAAGATTAAATTTATTTACCTTCTTTATCAACGAAATTTATATAACCAACAAAGAGCTCAACTCAATTAAAGAGTTAGATACAGAAGTAAATCAAGAACATAGTGTCAGCAACTTATTATCAAAAATTTTACTTAATTCAAAAAGAGATAGCCTTACTCAAAGTAACTTTCAAAATCAGAAAGTTTCACAACTTGATAAGTATTTGACAGATTGTCGGACCTGTATTTGGAGTATGTCTTCAATTGATAAAGGATTCAATCTTAATAGAGCTTATGGAGATTATGTTAAGAAGAATAACCTTTCAATATCAGAAGAAGTAAATATTTTAATCAACTTTCCTTTTGATGAATGTACCTTTGAGCTTGCTGAAAGAACTAGTGATTTAGCCTCAATATATTGGGAAAAGGTTCCTTTATTAAATTACTACGAGAATTGGAAAAATAAGGAAATATTTGAAAAAATTCAGAGTTGTTTAAAAAAAGCAGATCGTCTTATTGAGTTATGCTGTGCTTGTATGTCCTTTTTAGTAAGAACTAACGACTACAAAGATTTTTCTTTAGAATGTGTTCTTGAAACTGTTGATACAATAAACAAGATCAATCTGTATAAATTCCAGAATAAAATAGATTTATTAAAATCAGATGAGCAGGATTTAAATATAAGGAAAAATGATGAAATTGAAAACCGACAGCCCATTGTTCAAAATACAGAATACAATAATTCTGTAAAGTATCAAAATAAGTTAAAACGTAAAGAGAAAGCCATAATAGAATTACAAAAAGATAAATTACTTCTTACAAAATTTGTTGCAAAAGTTTTAAAAGAATCATCATTATCCTTTGAAAATAAGGTTCTAATAGAATTACAAATTTTGCCTTATCTAATGTATGACAACTTCTCACATTTACGAAATGCTAGAGAAGAACAACTCATCTGTATTCGAGAATTAAATCTGTATTTTTCAGCTAATCCACAGAAGTACTTTGAAATCTTTTGCAAAAATTACCTACACGACCATTGTATTTTATTAAAAAAAGACAAATTATTCACAAACGAGAACAGCGTTATTTCAGTTGGTGATTTAGAAAAAGACTTCCCTGTTTACAAGTTTGATCGTGCTGCTGTTATTTGTCTTGAATCAACAGAACTAATTTTTAACAATCTGAATTGTATTCCTGGATTTTGTTACGCCCAAATTCCAGATCATAACTTGATTTCTAGATGGATTAATCAATTAATTGAAATTTCTAGAAACAGTAAAAACGAAGATTTGATTTATATTACAAGAAACTATGTGGCAAAAACATTGGCACATACTCCTAAAGAAAAAAACAACCTTATGCCTTATAAAGAAGTTTGTCTTGCACTTGAAGATGTTAAAGATTATGACTTTTTACGTTTTTTTTACATTGCTTTCTTCAACAGTTATAGTCTTGCGAATATTTACCAATATGATGATGGAGAAAGGAATCGCAGCTTAGCTACTGAGTACAAAAAAATCAGGAACAGTATTAATAAAGAGGAAATGCCATTAACATACAATCTTGTATCTAATCTAGAAAATGGCTATAAGTCTGACTCAAAACATGATAACGAAGATTACATCTTCAGAACATATTTTGAAACATAATAACTAGAGAGAATATCTTGCAAATATTTGGATCTCCTGCTGATAGACACTAACAATTAGCTCTGCTTAACATTTTGATATATGCCGAGCTAATTTTGACTGATCTGCACTAGTAATACTTGATGATAAACGTCTCACATGCAATATCTTTTTTGAGAGCAGTCAATTCTTAAGGTTGAAGCGATAATAAATGCTCTTGCACTTGTAACAAAAACTTGTGGCTCTGATCGTTGTACATTGTCACAAACGATTATGTTTTCAAAGAACAACCGTAAGCATCAAACTTCAATATATTTTACACTACTAGCTAACAAAAGTGTTTCTTCTGGAAATAAACCAAATTTAATCACATAATGAACCTAGGTCAGGTAACACTTGATACCAACTCCTTGATACACACGAAACTTAATCGTGGTACCCATTCATTAAAAATAAGATCAAATTCGTCATTTCTTAGGCATAAAAGCAAATTTCAAGGAATACGGAAGATTACCCCCTCAGCACATTCTGTAGGTCAGCCCTGTGAAAACTGTTAAATTGTGTTATTCATCAAGATATGCAGCTCAAACGTAACTTTCCCAAGACCCAGCTGAGATAAAAATTTAAAGTTCGACAATGACCTTCAACAGATCAACGTAGGCCATATGAACGTACAATCAAATTATAACCATAGCAGTTCTTTTAATGGTGTGGACCCACTAAGCTGAAGATGCTAAAAACAGATTAACTGTGTATATCCGACAACGATCAGTAAAAATAAGTGATTTTTGTCTTCGTTCAAATCTAACCATTTTTTTAAAACTCATCCGATCAAAAGCGCCTCTATAAGTCTCTATATTAAAATAGCGAGTCCATTCGAAGCCTAAACATCGGATGATGTTCTGTAAATCTTCATCAAACCAAGGTATCTGCAGTATATCTGTATTTGGAGCTCCTACTATCGTAAGGTTGTTGTTAAATACATACTGAAAGAATCTCATTAAAGTAGGTCTTTCGTTTCTGCCTTTACCTTCTAAATTTCTTATAGTTAATCCATGCTCTTGCATGGTGTGTCTTAAGTAATACTCTAGTGCAGAGTAAACTAATAAAGCTAAACTCATAAGCCACTGTAATGCATCTATTCTTGATGGCTTCTTTAGGTAAATTGAGTCAACAAAGAAGCGAGGTTCTTTACATACTCTCCAACTTCTCTCAATGACACTCTGTCTCTTATAAGTACCTAAAAGCTCAGCCATAGTCCAATCACGCTCTGTGTCGTTTGTAATAATGACATACATCATTTCCTGCTCTATGGATTGTTTTACTACATCTTCATTGAGACTTACTGTTGCATGAACCTTTACAGCTTCCAAAATCTCTTTTGGTTTACTGCCATCTTTCTTAGGTCTGCCTCTGTTTCTCTTATAGACATTCTCGTAACGGATGTTTTCTACCTTACAGAAATTCAGCTTTTTTAAAAGAGCTTCTACCGCTTTCTGAGCATCAGGCTGACATTTACATGGTTTGTTTTCCAACTTTTCAGATGCCTTTGATACTCTTATAAGCTCATTTTGAGCTTTCTTGGTTATGGTTTTAGTTTTCTTCTCTCTTAGAGCTCCATTAGAAATCAGTAATCTCTTAACCTTATTACCTCCAATGGTACAGTCTTCACACCACATTCCTAATGGACTTTGTCCATCTTCTTCATTAGGAAATACTGGCTCAAACTGTTCTTCATGCTGTTTAGCATACTCAAAGCATGCTTTGCTCAACTTATTGGAGTCAGTTAATCTTGAAACTTCTTCTAATCCTTTTGTCTTTACAGAGTTGATATTATTCTCTGTACACAATGCGCTGTCGCTTACGACGTACTTTAAATCTTTATACATCTCTTGTAGTGTAGGTAAAGTATCAATAGTAATGTCAAAAAATGACTTCTTGTCATTGATATTGCCTGATACATTCTTAGCACACAAAGGTATTCTACTTCCGCCATCAGCTATCATTACACTGATAGCTTGTTTTAAATTAGGTCTATGATCTCTTGAGTATCCAAGCTTGATTTCTAAAGGACAGTCATCCTGCTTGTAGGGATCTCCATCATAATGAAACGATGTACTGTCAATGTGTGTTTCCTTTACTTTGATATTCAATCTTTCAATGGTTTGAAAAGCACAGGATAAAAACAGTCTTTCTGAACCATATTCATAGACACTGTCTAGAAACCTTGATAATACTGCTCTGCCTAAATCTTTTCCCTGCAATCCAGGATGCTTTAGTAAACATCCAATTGGAATGTTCTCAAAATACTCTGAAGTTCCTGTCAAAGTCTGATAGGGAACGTTCAGCATTTGCATTATCAATGCTGATGCTATCTCGCCATTGCTTACTGCTACATGTGAGCCTTCTTTTCCTATAAGTTCGTCTATCAGCTCCTGTAAACCTAGCTTGTCTATCATTCCTGCTACAAAAGGCATAGTTCCTAAAGACATGGAACGATAACTTACTGGTCCTGCTGCTACAGTCATACTGTATAAATCAACAAACTTCTTGCCTGACATAGAAAACTCCTTTTTCTATATGGCATTAGAGGCTATTTAAGATTTATTGTCGATAGTCAATATGACTGTTTGATCCATGTATCAAAATTCTATAACACCAATATAGAACCGTGATTCGTAGCTCAAATTTCTTATATTTACTCCTTGACTGTTTACCTAGATTTTTCCAATTTTTGAAAAAAAGAAAGTTTCAACAGTGCCACAAAAATCAGAATTTTTTACTGATCATTGTCGGATTAAGCTGACTAAAAACCCCTAAAATAATTTTTAAGGCTTCTTTTACATTACTACATCTGTAAGGCAAATTTGCCTTACAGTACAATAAGTTAGTTATAAACTGTCAAACTAAAGATATTGAGCTAAATTCAGATCTGAAACTAGGTCTTGGGAAAGTTACATTACTTCTTATCATTTACTTATCTTTATAAATTCAGTGTAGATTATGTAAATTAAAGATGAAACACCACCCATATACCATAGAACATAATTTAAGGGGGTATGCATAAAAGAGTGACTCTTGCCCAAAATGTACCAAGATAGTGCAGGAATAATAAAAACTACAAACAATGAGATATTATTTCTAGCTTTTTGCTTATTCCCCGTAACATATTCAACTAAAATTGCAAGAACAGATAAACCTAGCATACTCTTAAAAGAAAATTGATCAAGAATAGGAAAATTTAAAACTGAAGTTTTCCAAATTGAAATATACTCTTTAACTACATCAAAAGCATTTGCATTAAATGAAAGTTCATACAGTCTAATTGCCTCTTTACCTTTAATATAATCAAAATCTTTTATATCTCCTCCCATGGTTCGCCTTAAAACATCTTTATGCCAGATAGTACTTAAACCTTCAGCTATATTTCCACCTGATCTTATGTAAGCATGCATTAAAAGTGCAGAAATGAAACCTAACACACCTATTACTCCGATAGCTAATAGAATTTTTAAATTTTTTATAAAATCAATTTTAGTTTTTGTAGTTAAACAGGCATAAAAATAAGGAGCAACAGCAAAGAGTAAAACTGATGAAAAATATTCATAACCTGAAAGACATTTAAACCAACATGTTAGATATATACAAAAATAGAGTACAAATCTTTCAGTTTTATTTCTTTTAAACCATAGTAACCAACTAAAAACCGCTGGAAGGAACCAAGAAAACTCAATCCAGTATAAATCACTTGCGAATGAAACAACCCAAGGAGAAAAAGTAACCGAAATAAGGAAACATACAGCAAGAGATTTAGAGAAAATTTTGTAAAATAAACAAGTTAGTACAAGAATAATAAATGAAAAAAATATTACATTCATTTTCTGTATTGTTTTAATCGAAAGATTTAGTTTATTAAAAAGAAATGAGACTATTTGACCTTGCAAACCATATTGTGAGGTGTACTCAGCAATATCAATATATTGTTTTCCAAAAGATTCAAAATTTAAAGATAGTTTTGAGTTATCTGTTTGGGGTAAGACTTCACCGTAATAGCTAATTTTTGCAAGTTTATCCTGTAAAACAACATTTTTTACAAAGCGAGATTCTTTTCCAATAACAATCTGATAACCTATTGCAGACATTACCTTTGTTAAATAAGTGCAGTCAACGAAAACTACATTATCATTATCTTCTTTACTTCCATATTTAATTACTGGAATATTTGATATACTTTTCTTTGTCTTGTCTGTAAAAATGTAAGCTTGCTTAATTAAGTCTACTCGCTCTGAAGCTCCTTTCATAGTTATATACCCAAGATTTGAGAATTTATGGGTAATTCCTTCTTGATCTTTAAATGCATTATCAAGTACAAGTGGTTCAGAAACAGAATCAAAATGGAAATCTCTGAAAAAAGTATCATCAGCACCATTAAGAGCATTGTAATAGAATGAAGAATATAAAATAACCATTCCAAATATGAAAAATAATAATATCTTTGTTTTAAAAGTTGTAATGAGCATTATTTGTTTTCCTATTGTGGTTCAATCTTAAGAATTTTGATTAATCATCAACTAAAGATCTTCACCTTTCTTGTAAACAGCTAGACACTTGTTATAGAGTTTAGTCATCGTAAATTTAAGTATTGTTTTTTGGGTGGAGTCAGTCCTAAAAATTGAGTGTTCTTTGATCTGTCATCATCCAAATCAAGCATTCTTTGCCTTGAGGCATCAAACAGTTTAAGAAAGAAATATTCATAATGTGTCTGATTGACTACCTCAACATTTCGATTTATAACGGATATTTTGTTACCATTCACTCTTTTCAGTATGAACCCAAAGAACATTAATATTTTGTTTTATTTGTTTAGATTTCTTTCATAAAGTTTGATTTCATTTATGCCCTCCATGAAATCAGTATCACACCAGTAGCAACCAGAACTAGACCTGCAATTTTGGTTGCAGTAAAAGATTCTCCAAAAAGAACAGAAGTTAAAACAGCTACCAGTGAAATAGCTCCACATGTGAGAACCGGATGTGTTACATTAAGTGGAAGTCTCTGTAGCGTAAAAGCATATAATATAAAAGCAATTCCGTAGAATATTAAACCTATCCAGAGAGGAATATTAAGAACTAAAGATAGAGGCTCAGAAATAGAGATCTTCCTTTCAGGCATCATTGCGTACTTAATAAGTACACTTGCAGCAGCATTTGATGCAATACCAAGTACAACTAACAGAACAGTAATCATTTAGTCTCCAGGTTGTATCGTCCAAGTGCAGTTTTAAAAAGCACCTTTAGAAGTTCAATATTTCCTTTTACAGTGCTAATTTTTGTGGGAACCTGTCCTTTTGGGTAACTTCTTTTTCCTGGAAGTTCAATACATTTAAATCCAAGTTTGGGACCTATATATGATAGGTACGCAAGTAATTCATAGCAGGAAAAGATATCTCTGAATATGGCTACCCTGTTGCTAAAGAGGAATTTTGCTGAATATGCTCTGAATCCCTGAGTTGTATCAGTCCAATGAAATCCTGATGCAATACTCAAAATAGGAGCATGAATAAAACGAATTGCCAAATCTCGGCTTACAGGGGTGTTAACAGCGGTGCCACCACTTATGAAACGCGATGCCTGGACAAAATCATATCCATCTTCAATTTTTTTTATAAAATCAGGAATTGGCGAAGGATCATCCTTGTTATTACCATCAATTGTAACTATTCCTTTATATCCCAGTTTCTTTGCAAAATCATAGGCACAGAGCAACTGTGCACTGAGTTTTCCTTTAGCGTTTTTTAACAGAAGTGTATGTACATGCTGTGATTTTAGATAGCACTCATCAAGTGATCCGTCTGTAGTTCCACCATCAACAATAATGATATCTACTATTTTGTGTAATCCAAGTTCAACGATTCTTTCTAAAAGAGCATGTATTCTCTCGCCTTCATTGATTACAGGAATAATTAGACAATATTCTTCAGTTTTCTTCATGTCGGAAAAAACAATATTGTAGGTAGGAATATATTTATGATAATTTTGATTCACAGTAAGAGCCTATTATTAATCCTGCAAATATAGCTTTTTTGCAACCAAGATTGATTTTTCAAGATCCTTAATTCTGATTTCAGCTGGATCAGAAAATTTGGTTAACATTTCTAGAGTGAGAATACGAGTTTGAAACATAGATCTTGAAAAGCAAGATATAAGTTTTTTACCAACTTCTCTGTGATAATGATCATTTATAGCCAATGGTACCAATGATGGTTCACTAAGATGAATATGCCCAACTACATCTGAAACACTGTCAATAGTCTCTGCAGTTTCATTATTGGTGTAAACAGTACCAAGATCCAGCTGTAATTTTATATTTGAATGATTGAGTTTTCTTACAAAAGAAGCAGCTTCATCGGTTGTTGTAAGAAAATTTGTGCCGTATACTGCTGGATTTGCCTCAAGACATACTGTTGCATCTTCTGCTTTAGCTATTTCACCTAATCTGTAAAAGAAATCCAAAGCAGTATTTTCAGTTTGAATATCGTCAAGCTTGCTTCTGTCCCTGTTTTTGGGAGAACCGAAAACAAGTCTGTTAGCCCCCGTTAAAGAACCTATATGACAAATTTTTTTTAAGTGTTTCAGCATTCTTTTTTGCGAACTGATATCAAAAAGATTTAGCCCTGCGGTTCCATACAACAGAGACTGAATTCCTGTTAGAGTAAATCCTCTCTGTTGCCACTCATTTTTTACATAAAGAATTTCTGAATCGGTAGTGTTTGCTATATCAGAAAAAAATTTACCTGGTGCAAAATCAAGATGATGAATTCCATTTTTAATTAGGAGTTTAATGATCTCATTTTCGAATGAGGCATCCCATGCAATATTAGATACTGACAGCTCAACCTTACTCATCAGCATATTCCTTGATTGCTTTTAAAGACTCCTCCTTATCATACTGGTAATCTCGTATTTTGCCGAAAAGAGTTCCATAGACTGTTTTAAAATCATATGATATGAGTGGTTTCCCTGTATGGTTGTTAAAGTCAAGATCAAAGGCAAACTTAGCAACCTCTTTAACACTTACAGGACAAGCTGTAAGGTGTACAAGATCTAATCCAAGCTCATCTGCTTTGTTTATATCCTTAAGCAGATTCTTCATGGGATAAAATTGAAATACATTATCTGATTCTATCTTTTCGATTTCGTTATGATTCTTGAAATCATAGATAATATTCTTTTTAAGTCCAGAACCCACAAGACCAGGAAGTCTTACAATAAGATTTGAAGAGAAATATTTCTCTACAAATAATTCAAGACGTCTTCTGTTGTAACCGTATGGATTAAGGTCATCCAGAATAATAGTTGAATTTTCATCAACGTTGACAGGTGATTTAAAAACATCTACTGTACTTATGAGAATGAATTTTTTTGCTCTAACTGTTTTTAAATGATCTATAAGTGAATCTATGCATGCTCTATCATCATTGGGGTGAAGATTTGCGTACCATTTTTTTGCTGGAGCTGCCGCACAGATAACAAGATCAAATTCTTTATTATCTATATCTGCAATATCTGTAGAATGATAACAGAAATCAAATTCTCGCTGAGATAAAAGAGTTGAACCTACAAAACCTGTTGATCCAATAAGTGCCGATTTCATTTTTTCTTTCCTTATCTGTCTCTTCCTGTCTGTACCATATTGTCTGTTTGTGAGATGCTTTGCTCTAAGACATTTATTCTGTCAAGATTAATCATTACTTTAGAATTTTTTTCAAAAACTATTGAATAACCGTTCGAATTAGACTGCTCCTCCAGAAGGCGGTTCAGATATTCAGAAATAAATGAAAGTATCAGAAATTGCATAGATGAAAACAATGAAATTACAAAAATTGTTGAAGTCCAGCCTTCAACTATGTCATTTTTAAACAGATTAAGAATGATTGAGTAAAGCGTGAAAAGACATGCTACTGATGAGCCAGTAAGACCCAAAACAGAAATGAGTCTTAGTGGTACGGTGGAATTAAATACCATCAGTCTCAGAGTTGATTTTATGGCACTTACAAGTGTTCTTTTTTCAGAATGATTCAGAGATGTATATGGTAACACAGCTTGTCCATATCCGGATTTCTGGATTTGCATAAAAAACTTCTGATAAAAATTGCCCGTATCAAAAACCGAATTAAGAGCCCTTCTTGAAAGACACCTGAAATAAGTTGAATTCTTTGGAATATGATAGTCAATAAGTTTTAGAAACCAGCCACTCAACGGTCTTATAAGTCTATATCCAAATGACTGATTCTGTTTGCTTGTTCCTACAACAACATCGTTCCCTTTTTTACACAGTTCCACTGAATCTTTTATCAGAAATAAAGGATCATTGCTTATATCAAAGCAGACTATAAAATCTCCAATGGCATTCTCTGCACCAGCTGACCAGATCACATCGGAGTTTACATCTGAAGACAGCTGTAAGTATCGAACGCAAGGTACTTCTTTAAGAATGCAATCAATTTCTTTGTATAAATTTTTTTGTTGAGATCTCAGCACAACAAGAATAATCTCATAGTCAGAATAATTCTTTTCGAGTTCTGACTGAATTTCATGTAATCTTCGTAAAGATGCTTGAGTAAATCTGTTTATAACAGTTACTACAGAGATAAAACTCTCATCTTTATTTAATATAGTCATTTTAGAGATTTAGCTCCTTCTGAACTGCAACAACTGCATCATAGGCGTTATCAATTTTTCCTCCCATTACGCAGTGAAATCCTTTTAATCCATAATTAAACTTGCAAAGAATTGGTCTGGAATCGTTAACCTCTGAGCGTGGTAGAACTGTTTTAATTTCCCAAAGTGATTTTCTGTAAATGCAGTCATTTAAAAGAGGAATATATCTTGAAGCATCCTTTTTCATAACATTCCATGCTGAATGTTTCTCATCTTTAATAAGCCTTTCATCATCAGCGTCAATGTACTGCTTATCATTTGAATACCACTCATAGTGAGGAGTGTATCTTACGTGTGAAAACGAATGCAGATAATGTCCATTCATTTGAACTGATGGAAAAGGCATTACAGAGAAGAATGGGCCACACATGACTGTTATGCCTAAGTGTTTTAATTCATCTGGAACATCAACAATAGCCATTTCGGTCATTTCATGTTTTAGAGGAATAAGCTCAAGCGAACTGCCATGAATTACCTGATTTAACGAAGCATAGGTGCAGTTGAATACATGATCAGACTGAAAATCTTCAATTTCTTCTGTCACAAGATTTTTAACTGATGAAATTATCTTGCTACAACCATTTTTATCAGATACTTTTAATACCTGAGAATTCAGGTGAATTGTAACGTAATTTGTATCAATTCTGTTTAGAATTTCATTTTTAAGTTTTAATGAGTCAAAGGCATACTCTTCAGCCTTAAAGCAGGCTTCTATGTAGTTTTTATTGGTAAGATTTACAATTTTGCTTGGAGCAGGCTCTAGATATGCACCAATACGTTTGCAGAATTTTTCAAACTGATAGGCAGTGACTTTGCTAAGGTGCTTTCCGACCATGTAATATTTTTCAAAGTCGTTGCATACACATTGAGGAAAGTCTTTTACAAAACGAGGAAAAGACTCTCTAGATCGAAGAGCTGTCAAAACAGAACGGGGATAATGATATCCGTTGTGAATTCTTGCCTGATTGTTGTAAGACGCTCTTGCCATAAGCTCAGAGTTCTTTTCAAAAAGGTCAACTTTATGTTGTTTTGAACCTAAATAGTAGGCAAGGTATAAACCAAAATACCCCCCCCCGATAATAATAACTTTACTCATTGATTTTAAATATAAAAAAACATAAAATTATCTAAAGTTAAGTTAAAGATTTACAAAAAAATGCTTATTTTTTGAATTTTTGTCTCATTTTGCCATTATGACTATTCATTTTAAGATAATTTATCTATGAACCTCAGGAGGTTATTATACTATAAAACGAAGTATTAGTGGCTTAAAACATCTTTCACTCAACCATTATTACTTACATACGCTAGTTTTACAGTTACTCCTCTACCTGCAAATTCCACTTTAATATAAACGCAATTCCAATATAATCGATCAGCATTACAATAAAATTTACATTAATTCCTTTAAAACGGAACGCTCTTTCGATATCTTTGCATATTTTTCCAATAATTCTGAACAGATTTCCAATATCCATAAATTGTAATTTCTTCATCTCAACTCTATAAAAATTTTGACGTCAATAAATTTGCGTCATGTGACGTTTTTTTAGGATATTCTCGATGAAATTAAGAACAATGACGGCTATCTGTATGGAGCTCCTAGGTGGTTTCAAACATAGAGACATAGCCAATAAATATGGTGTTTCCCCAAGTACTGTATCTATCTTTAAGCATCGTCTTGAAAAAGAAGGATTCTATAAGGGTATTGATGGATGCAGAGCCTTGTCTGAACTAAGTGAAAGTGAGCTTGCCAGACGCATATATCCAGGCATGATTGATCTTATGTTGAGAGGTGTTTAAAAGATCTGAGATCGGCGTGCAAAGATGATCCAAAAATGTTCCTTAACATTTAAAAGATCTTCTTGAAACATTTAAGTCCTAACTTTTTCAAATGACAAAATATCGGCAATGGTAAAATGACAGCATCAGAGATGCATTAGCAGTCAGACTGTTTAGAGACTGTGATATCGAAATTACTCTAAAAGGAACCTCATGGAGAGGTTCTAACGAGGAACTAAAAGGAGAAAAAATGATAACTGATACTGATGTTAAGACAATTATAAGTGCCCACTTAAAAAAGATTTCCCTTTGTCATCGGAGAGACTTTTGCAGTTGGTTAACTCAGATTTGTCCACTTATGAACTGGTGGACATTGTTTGCGATTTTATCAATTTTCTCGGATCCATTTCCAAAGGAAAGAATGCTGAGCTTCTGTGCAAATTAAAAGCAAAGAACAAAAAGCTTGAAGAGGAAAACAAACAGCTTACAGAAAATTATAACGAAGCTATGCTTTCTCTTTTAAAAGAAAAGGAATCTGTAGTCAGCATGGAAAAAGAAAAAGGAGGTCACCTGCTTAGGATCAACATGCTCGAAGTGATGTAGATAGTCTTAAAAGTGCGCTTGAGAGAGCAAGACTGCTAAGCTAGTCATTGATTTATCAGACAGACAAGGCATTTAAGTTAATTTCGTGCCTTTATTAGTCTTATAGTGATCTGCAGAAACAAGATCAGATGATCGAGGCAAACAAGATCTAGCTGGTGATCTGTTAGATCAAGAACTCTGCTCCTTTATTGCAATGTTTTCCATTTGACCAATCCATCTTTATGTCTATCATTGAAAGAAGACTACTCACTGCAAAACTCGCACTTAATCCTGTTGATAAGAGGATATTACGATATTTTGAGAACGATTATTAGGTCTAAAAAGTTGCAGTGATAAGTATGATTAATCTAATACTTAAACATATTTTTTAATAAGCAATACCTTTGGCCTGCAAAGGTACTATGTGCAATCAGGCATTCAGTCAGTACCTCTCAAATCTTGTGATCTGAATCTGTTTGACTGTTTTGACATTTTGATGATTTTACTTTTATTCGCTAGCTAAGATGCTCGTTTAACATCTTCATAAAATTTTCTTTATTCTCTTTTGCACTTACTGTTGGCCTACCGAGCTCTTTTCTCGCCCCCTGTGCACATTTAATTTCAATGAAAACAGGCAAGTTTTCTTTGTTTTTGAGTTTTATATCCTCAAGAACTCCTACAAGTTCCTGCTCAGAGTTAGCTGAGAGTACAGTCTTATATCCGCAGGCTTTTGCAATCAGAGCATAATCTGTTTTTACAGCAGCTGTCTTAAATCCGCCTACAGATTCATGGGCTTCATTATTTACAGCTATATGAATCAGATTTTCGATATTACTGTTGCCAATAGTTGCCATTGCCCCCATATGCATAAGCAGCGCCCCATCACCATCTATGCAGATGATCTTTGATTGAGGCTTGTGCAAAGCTATTCCAAGCGCAATTGATGAAGCGTGCCCCATTGAGCCTACTGTTAAAAAATCATGTTTGTGACACTGCAGTTTTTTTTCTAAATCTGCATTGATATCTTCACCATCTAAAACTGCCTGCTTTTCTCTGAGTTCAAATAACTCTCTGCTTGTCTTTCCTGTGGTAGATACGATAACCGTATCTTCAGGAATATGTTTTAGAATTATTTCTAAAGCCTGTTCTCGCTTAAGTGAATATTGCGACTTTTCAGGTGTGAATTTATGTTCAGATGTTAAGGCTCCCTTTGATACAACTATGGCTGCACTTTTCCCTTTTTTAAAAAGTTCATGAAAATGTTCAACAGCACTTCTGAGCTCATCAGATGTTGTATCAGCATTAAGAGCAAATGTTTCTATATCGAGCAGTTTCATCTGCTCAAAAGTTACTTTGCCCTGAAATACATGCTGAGGTTCATCTTTTATTCCTGGCTCCCCTCTCCAGCCGATAACAAATAGACAGGGAATTCCGTATACATCAGGATGAAGAAGAGAGCAGATAGGATTTACTGTATTACCTTCACCACTGTTCTGCATGTATACTACACCAGTCTTCCCTGTTGCCAGATGATATCCTGCTGCAAGAGCAACTGCGTTTCCTTCATTAGCTGCAATAACATGATGCTTCATATCGTCACCATATTCTCCAATCAGACTGTCACACAGCACACTTAAAAGAGAATCTGGAACACCAGTGTAGAAATCAGCACCAAGTGTATTTATAAATTCATTTACATTCATTTTAGGATCCTATTTTGCTTCCTGCATTTTGCGTTTCAGGGCTGATGATGATACTCCCTCAGTATAATCTGGCTCCACGATCTGGCCTCCCCAGGTTTTCATAAGATCAATTGCTTTCTGTCTTACATCTGCAAGAGGTCCTTCTCTCCAGTCAGTTCCATGGATCATAAAATCTGGTTGAAGCATTTTTAGGTTCTCGGTGTAATCTTTGGTTACCTGAGGTATTACCTCACTAACACCCTTGATGTTTTCTACAATGATTTTTCTCTGATCATAAGTCATCAGAGGAGGTTTCTTATAGGATGAAATGGCTTCATCAGAGAAAAGACCAACTATTACTTTTCCGTATAACGAAGCTTTCTTAAGAATGTTGATGTGTCCAGGATGGATGATATCTGCAGACATTGGCACATAAATTGTAAATCCTGCGTCTGCTATTCTCTGTTTTACTAGCTCATCTGTATATGAATATTCTTCCTTAACAGGACTGTATTCAGGCATGGTTGCCCTGGCTTTTCTGCAGTCATGATGAACGCATCCGTCGCAAATAGTACCGCAAAGATCATCTTCCATGAATCTGCGTCGCATATCCTGCATCTTTTCACCATACCACCCATCTTTTAGTGATACTTTGTTCAGATCTGCCATTATGAGCATATTATCGTAATCGGCATTTTCAATGGAGAGGTAACCTTCAGCAGTAACAGAAATTGCATCAAACGGAAGATTGCAGGCTCGACGCTCCTCCTTATCGCATTCACATCGCAAAAGAGGATCAATCTCTGGCATGTATCCACCCTGATTGTACACATATTTAAACACAATCTGGTCAGATAACCCTCTGAATACCTCATAGTAGTCATCTTTTAGAGCTTCTGTAAATCTGGTAAGAATTCCTGTAAGGTAAATCTTGAAGTTACGGCCAGATTCCTTACGGTACTGATTAAGATATTTTAGATGTTCAAATACTTTTTCAAAATCATCCTTACCATGGATGAATTTGTACATTTTTCTGTTTGGTGCATTAACTGAAAACTTAATACTGTCAAGACCAGCATCTATTACAGCTCTGATCTTCTCCGGGGTTGCAAGAGAGCCATTTGAAGTCAGATAAACATAGGTATAGCCGATCCTTTTTGCTTCAGCGATAAAATCTGGAAGTTCCTTTGAAAGAAAAGGTTCGCCTGTTGCATAAAAACCAACTTCTCGTGTTCCAAGCTCATAAGCCTCTTTAAGAATTCTAAATCCTGTTTCCCTGTTCATCTTATGAGGCTTACGCTGCATCTTCTGATGAGCACAGAATAAACAGTTATGATTGCAGGCATTTGACAGTTCCATTAGAAAATTACTTTTGGGAAATGGAGGTGTGAGAGAATACAGATTGTCTCGATTAGCTTTTTTAAGTCTAACTCTCTCCATAAGATCTACATCCATTCCCATTTTGTCGTAATCGTATTTTCGGAGAGTGCAGTTTGCCTTATCACATTTCATGCAGTCCATATTCATATCGCATGAATTGCTTTGACCACAATCCATTTTTATATCTTTGTCTGTGATGTTTAAATTTGCCATGGCATATGTCCTGAATATATTATTGTTTGACTGCTGATTATCTGGTACCTGGAATTAAATCCAGAATATCCTTGATCTTCATAAGCGAACTGTCGCACTCAAGCGATCTGTGATTGGTGAGAATACTTTCTGCAACATTTTTCATTGCAGGATAAGCCGCTCTTAGAAGCTGATTTGCATAAATCACAATATTTACACCTTTTGCCTGCAACTCATCTTCAGTTACCTGATTAAAACTTGAAGGAACCACAACTAATGGTTTTCTGTTTGGAAGCTTGCCATAGGCATCGCAGAAATCAAAAATTTCCTTAGGATCTTTTTTACGTGAATGGATCATTATTCCATCTGCCCCCGCCTCAAGATATGCTTTAGCCCTTGTGATTGCATCATTTAATCCCTTTTCTAGAATTAAGGACTCAATTCTGGCTATGATCATAAAATCTTCTGTGATCTGAGCTTTTTTACCTGTAGCTATTTTAGTGCAGAAGTTTTCAATTGAATCCTGTGTTTGAGAAACTTCATTTCCAAACAGAGAATTCTTTTTAAGTCCTGTCTTATCTTCAATTATTACAGCAGAAACTCCCAGACGTTCAAGTTGCCTTACAGTGAATTTGAAATGCTCTGAAATGCCACCTGTATCTCCATCAAATATTAATGGTTTTGTAGTAACTTCAAAAATCTCATCAATAAGACGAAGTCTTGAGGAAATATCTACAGCTTCGATATCAGGCATAGCTCTTGATGTTGAATCTGTAAGTGAAGATGCCCACATACCATCAAATTCATATGGCTTGTCTGTGATCACCCTTGTGTTTTCAACAATAGAACCGGTAAGGCCACTGTGGACTTCACAGATTTTTAAAAGAGGTTTTGAGTTTAAGAGTCGGCGTAGAGTAACCAGCCTTCTTTCAGGAGTTGTGCCTAAAGACTGAATTGTGTTGTGAATTAATGTTCCAGAAATACCTTTTGTATAAGGAATTTCGATAAGTTGACCTTTACCTATAATTTTTAGACAGTTCAATACCTTATCTCTGTATGGCTTTTGAAAACCTTCCTTCCAGTCATCACCGTGAACAACATAATCAGGTTTAAGTTTCATAATGTTTTCAGTAGGATCTAAACTTTCCTGTTTTACGACATTTGATACATATTTTAAAGACTCAATAACCTGAAGTCTTTCAGGGTATGTCATAAAAGGCAGCTTTTTATATGAGGAAATAGCACTGTCTGTCAGTAGCCCTACTGTTACTTCACCAAGTTTAGCTGCTTCTTTTAGTATATTAGTTATTCCGTGATGTATAAAATCAGCTGAAATACTTATGTAAACTTGTTTTGTCATAAACAATCAATACCTTTTTTGAGTTCAATCATTAAAATCGAAGGCTCTTTGATCAAGTATCTACCAAAGAGCCCTCAGTTTTTAGGACCGAACAGTTATTTAGTGACAATTCCTAGATTATTTTCTGATCTAAGATGGATTCGTTTTTTCTGTTTAAAAAAACAATTTTCAACTCTGAAGATTACATATTTATCTCATCTAAGCACACCAAAAATATTGTTAATTACTTGCCACTTTTTACCGGAAAGATACTTAAAATTGGGATTTGGCTGCATCCAGTCATCATTGTAATTACATGATAGGTATTCTTCTGCATTGGAAGGGACAGTTACCATTCCAATGTCAGTCATAATTATTTTTGTCCCTTTGTACTTACCGTTGTTAAGAATATATGCAGTCCATAAATTTTCTGATGGATATTCAACTTCTTGAAGTTTATCATATGAATAAAAGTATAGATTATCGTTTATAATAAAATGTCCAAAAAAGTCAATTTCGGCACCTTTATTATTTCTATAAGTTTGTTCTGTAACTTTATTATCAAGCAAAAAATCTCTAATCTTTTTATATCCAATTTTAGCTAATGACGTTTCAAGAATTTTCCAGGAATTTTGATCATCAATGATTACTCCATAATCAATGTCGTAATCATTTTTAAGAAGTCTTTTTTCTCTTATCAATCCTAAAAGTGTACCGCAAGTAGCAAAATAAATTAGACCAGTATTTTTTAAGCATGATTCCAGTTCTTGTACGATATTAGAACCGTGTTTTTTTATACTGTTAATTTTTTTTCTTTGCAGTTTGTAATTTTTTGTTTGTTTATAAATTTTAAGTAATTTTTTTAAAAATCTATTACTGTTTGCAATCGTTTTTAAAAATTTTTTCACAATCATCCTCTAATTATTTTATGTTTTAGAATGTCTTTTAAATAAATAAAAGATTCATTTTTTGAAATAGCTGACAAGATAATATAGATTATTCCACCTACTAAAATTTGAACAGTTAAACATAACGCATTATTTTTGATTAGGCTATCAAGAAAAATAATTGATATTAACATTATCATAGACATTATTAAAGATGGTAACGCATCTCTGATATAAATCAAAAAATCGAAACCAATATAATTACGTACAGGATAGACATTAAAACAAAAAGCTATTATTTCTCTTATAACTAAAGTCCAGGCAATTGCCTCTATACCGTAACGTATTGCTATTATTGCAATAATTATATATATAGTTTTTTTAAGCAATTCTATCTTTAGAGTAACATCACTTCTTCCTATTGCTTTTATTTCCTGAATTAGAGTGGTTCCAAAAATTCCAATAACAGCTGCAATACATGAAATTCTTACAAATGGTACAGCAGGTAGCCATTTTTCAGTCATTAAAACAATAATCATTTTGTCCGCAACAGCTATCATACCAAACATTAGTGGAAATACAACATATCCCATAATCATTAAGCATTTTCTTCTGATACGCTTAATTTCTTCAATATCGTTACTTAATGAAAAGGCAGGAAATAATACTGCACTAAGTGAAGAGTTAATATTGTTATTAACTAAATCTGGAATTTTATTTCCCTGTGTGTAGTACGCCAGATCAGCTGTGGTATAAGCTTTTCCGATGATTAAAGCATTTAACTGATTAAATACTGTTCCAATAAAATCAGTTGCAAGAATTTTCCAGCCGTATTTTATAAGAGGTTTTGCTCGTTGTATCGAAAATACAAAATTTGGGTGCCATTTATTAACTAAAAATAAAACGGAAGTATCTATAACTGAATTAGTAAGATATTGGGCCACTAAGGACCATACACCAAATCCTGAATAAGCCATTGAAATACCGACTACAGCAGATACCACTGTTCCAATTGAAGTTGCAAAGAAAAATTTTCTAAACTCCATTTTTCTTGAAACATATGCGTATTGAATTGAATTTACTGCAGATACAGGTAATTTTATTCCTAAGACTCTTATCACAGAAGTTAATAGTGCATTGTCATAAAAATGTGCAATAACAGGAGCTAAAAAGAATAAAACAAAATATAGGATCAAGGATAAAATTAAATTGCACCAGAATAATGTTGAAAAATCAGTATCATCAGCATCTTTTTTTTGAATTAAGGCTGTTCCCAAGCCACTTGTAACAAAAATCTCAGCTATAACAGTAAAGATATATACTATGGCAACAACACCATAGTCATCTGGCATTAATAATCTGGCAAGAATAATGGATACAACAACTGATACAACCTGTGCAGCTATTTTTTCACTAAAGCTCCACATCATACCAGAAACTATTTTGTTACCCTTCATTTGTCAGCCTTTGACCCATTCATCTTCAATTTCAATTTTACCAAATATCTATAAGCAGAATAATCCACACTGATGCACTTCATTTCATGCTCATAAAAATACGCTTCATCGTGAGGGTTGTTCTTAAAGTAAACATCCCCTTTAGAACGTTTAACTGCATACTCATTATAAGATTTTGTGAAATAATGATTTATTTGAATTGGAAAATCAAGACAATCCGCTTTGTTAATGTCTGAAAAACTTAAATGACCAAAAATATTTACAGGAGGAATATCAATTCCTTTGTAATTAGCCCAAAAATTATGATGAAGACAAGAATTTCTCTTTGAAGAAAATTTAAAATTAAACGCTGTATTATAGAAACATTTTCCAATATCACAATATTTTGGCCAGCAGACTGTAAAATCCTCACATACAAGATGATTTAGATCTCTTTCAATTCTTCCAGATGTGCCAAATAATCTCCAGTAGATCTTTACTGCACCCTTTCTTTTTTCAAAAGTTTTTAAAAATGAATAAATTTCACTTGTAGATTTTGGAATGATAAACTCATCTACATCGATAAAGCCCAGCCATTTGGTCTGACATGAATAGTCTGAAATGCATGAATTATAGCATTCCATCTGTTTCTGATTATGAGGCCATTGAGTTAAAGTAACTACACCATTTTCTATGTATGGAGTCAGTACAGAAAGGTAATCATCTTCAGAATTATTGTTATATAAATAAAAATGTTCAATTCCTGCAATTAAATTAAACTCAATCCATTCTTTAAGATAAGGAGCTTCATTTTTAAATATAGTACAAACTGCAACGTTGTATTTCTTTTGTGAGGTCTGTTTATTAATAAATAAATATATTAACCAGTAAAAACAGAGTAAAAGAACTTTTTTTAAAGATTTTAGATAATCTGCAAATCTTTTTTCTTTAGGAGTATCAAAAATAAAAAAATCGTTAAATTTAGTCACAAAAGTTCCCTTTCCTTTTTTACTTAGCTTGTCTCTATCCATTATCTTTATCTGATTTAAGTATATTATTACGACAAACGAACAACGCATGGCGTGATCCCATAATTATTTGACCAGAAATTTACACTTTAAAATCCAATAGCCAAGCCTTACTGATGCTCTTTGACAATTTGATTTTCTCTTTTAATCTGTAATTTCATGTACATCATGAAATCATCAGTTCAGTTTCAGAAGTTAGAGCAGTATGCTAAACAGCATACTAGTTTTTCTGCACCTGCTGATTCTGAGCCAGATTTTAATGGACTGTATGTACAGGCTCTTCATGAGAGAGGATATACTGAGGATGATGTATTCTTTGATGACTACATGTATCAGGTAGAAACAGCACGAGACCGAGCTGAACGGTTCCTGAAAAAGATACCTCTTACCACAGCCATTATGGCATTGCGTAATGACATAAGACGAAAGTACTTTCAGTATGATGAAAGGAAAAGTGACTATGCAATTTACACATCTGATGTGGTACTGCTTGTAGTTATGCTGTCATCTCTATGTGGTAGCCATGACTGCAGAGAACATGCTAAGTTCAACTTTATCTACAATCCAAGCCTTCAGTACATCATACCTGATATGCCATCACCTAAATTGATTATATCAGCTGAAGAGATTAGGTTCTTTTTAAAGATGATACCTGATGATGAGTTTTCATCAATGTTCAGACAGTACTTTTCAGATGCCAGAATTGAAGCTTATGAGCTCGTTCATAACATAAATAATGAAGATGACGATATATCTGACTGCTACAGTGCACTCAATATCATAAGCTACAGTATGGTAAAAGCCAAGAACAATGAGGTATCAGCCTTTATCGAAGTGATTGATAAAGATTCATTACCTCAAGACAGTATCTTTTATGCTGATGCCTTCAATACTACATCTAAAATGATTGAGTTTCTAAACTCAAGACACCTTGACTACATAATGGCTGTTAAAACCAACCTTTCAAACAGACCTGTAGTTATGGCAATGGAGAAGTACATATCAGAGCTTACTGATAAAACTCAGAACACAAGTTCTCATTAACATGATGTAAGGACAGATAAGGAAGGGTCACGTATTGAAGAGAGAACCTACGATATCGTTCCTGTTGAAGCTCTTTATAATTTAAAAGATAACGACGCTAACGATATTCTTACTAAAGACAAAATCCTGCCTAATACCAGAACAGTGCTCAGAGTTTATAAAGAGGCTGAAAAACATTTAAGAGATGATAAGGAAGATGGCCGTAAAGAGACATCCACCCTATATTTCATCTCAAGCCTTCCATTTACTGAAGAAAACTGTCATCAGATAGTTTTCTCAGTAAGAAGCAGATGGATGTATGAAGCACCGCACAACATCATTGATAAAGTTATGTTACAGGATATGCAACACTGCTGTGATGAAAATCATTTAGCTTCAATCATTGGTCTTAACTCCATGGTTTATAACGTCATCTCCTTTGCAAGAGAAAAGATGTCCAAACGAGGGTACGACAATACTAAACACCGTACTAAGAAAACAGCAAGGAAAGCTCCTCTTATATCCTACAAGATTAGCTTTAAGATATTTGAGAACAATCGTCTGTTAGCCTTAGCCTACCTCATGGAGTACTTTGATACCCAGCCTGTAGAAGGCTAATCAAAACAGATATTCAATCCAATCAGAACCGAGTACTCGGTTCTAAGAATTTTCTTTTGCTAGAACTGACATTTACTCTTAAAATTCAAGAGAAAAACACATTGTCAAAGAACATCACATCAGGTTTACTGATGTTTTTTTTAAACAGAGAACTTAAGCTATTTTATTTATAATGATTATCATTGAGACGATATAATTAATGCTTAGCTGTCATTTCTTCAAGTATTAACTGAACTATATATTCCATTTCCCCCCCCCCATAGCGCTGGTCACATGGCAATGGAAGTATATTTTTAGCTAATTTATACTCAATATCATCTGCAGGGAGGATTTTAATAATATTTTTCCATAATGTTGGTATATAAATCTTCTTTTTTAGAAGCTTCTCTCTGATTTTGTTTCCCTGCTTTAACAGAAGTGGGTACATATAGGGACCTGGTGGAAGCACAATATTTAATTGATTAACTGTCTTTAGTCTCTCGTGCAAAAACTTAAAATTTTGTTCTCGACACTTTTTTACATATCCGTAGTCAACACCTCTTAACATATTGTGGGTTAGTTTTGACATTTTTCGTAGCGGAAGACTATCAATTAGATTTTCATTTTTAAGATTCAAATTGTAAAATTCATTGGCGGAACATTCTAGACGACCAGCTAAAAAAGCAAGTCTATCGTATGATTTGTCATATGGAATTGATTCTGTAAGAATGCAATCAGTATATAAATATGCTCCATCTGGTACTCCAAAAAATTTTCTGCAAGTGTAGATTGTATCTAATCCTTTGATTGGAGGAGTATAGAAGGCTTGCACATTATCTACAATAAGATTTGAATACTTTTTAGAAAATGCGCGAATCTCATCATTGCTGTATTGACCGTAATAATTAATGAAGTAGACATAATCCTCAGGATCTTCTATATGGCTAAATATTGGAGTCAAACTGATATCTACAGGATAATATGAAATATCAACATTCTCTTCTAAACAGGTATCTGAAATCACAGAACAAAGAAACTTTGGAAGCCAGATTTTTTTGATTTTTCGGGCCCGTATCAAGTATCGCAGACAATTACGTGCACTGTTAAGCGCAATTCCACTACTATGAAATTCGTTGCCACTATTCTGCTCTAATTCTAAATAACCGCCAATTTCTTTCATCTGCGCCGTCCTAAAGCATATTTTTATGTATGCAACTAAAACTTAAGAATAACTCCTTATGATACGGTGTTATATACACAAAGCCTTATTCTTTATCAAGTCATGCGTTATAACGGTACCATTTTCTGTATATGATATTCGTAATTTATTTAAATAATCTTTTAATAATCCACTCAACAGTCAATTTTGGAAAATATCTGCAAACTTTCGGAGTTTCTTTTCGAATAAGACATTGTATGACATCATTTCTGCTTAGATTTTCGGCTAAAGATTGTCTATACATTTTTGTGTCGACAGATTTAATATCAGTAAAAGTCGTCTCTTTAGGATTTATTATAATTTTTTGTAATCCTTTTGCAAATTCAGCAGGTGTTAGAACTTGTCCTTCTAACATTTTCTTTTTTTCTTTAAAATAATTCTCATCCTCAAGTAAACGTCCTATTTCATCTATAAATTTTGATTTTACAGTGAATATTTCATTTAAAACATTTTCATTTTTAAGTAAACCAACAGCATCATCATCCCATTCTCGTTTTAATGTAACAGGAATACATCCTGATATGGCAGCATACTGAACCATAAGTCCACCGCTAATAGGATATGTGTTTAAAAATAAACGAGAATGTTTCATTACTTCTATTAAGTCACTTCTTTCTGATAAGTGAACTACTCTTTGAGGATACTTTTTTTTCAGAGAGTCAAGCTGTTTTACTGTGTCATTGCTTAAATACATAAAAGCAACATCATTATGTTTATCAAGCAATGATTCAACTATATTATAAAATGTATTGTTATTATCTAATGTTTTATATGTAGCTCCGCCACTTAAGATTACCTTTTTGTTTTTAATTAATTCAGGAAATCCCTGAAATATTTCATATTCATTAAGTATAGGATAGTATGGGAGGTAAACGAGTTTTTCTGAATTAACCTTTCTGTAATCTCTTGTAATTGCAGCACCGTAGTTCCTAAACTCTATACAGTAATCAAATGCCTGAGCTCCGAGCCAGAATGCCTGATCAGTTAGGTTTATTTGGTATCTTATAGCTTTTTCTTTAAGCAAACTAAAGGTTACAATACTGGCAACGTCATAAGGTGTGGTATACAAAAAAGCATAACTGAAGCAATGATATGAACAGACATTTCTAAGCCATACAATTTTATCGATAAAGTTTTTACCTTGCAAACTCAAAAACTTTCCATTACCTCGTTTAAGTATTCGTGAAACATGCGGTTGTTCAGATTCATCCGGAGAGACTGAAATATATAAAACTTTATAATTATTTTCAACTAATCCTGTTAAGTACTGCTGAACAAGTCCTCTTGCATCCAGTCCAAAACCATCATAGAAAAGAACAGTTTTGTCATTACTTCTGTGAGAAAATTCTGTTTTGAATTTATCTGCAATTGCGTTTAACAGAGTTTCAGATTGATCATCTCTGTACTTTTGATTGTAGATATACAGAAGTCTAGCCTTTGCACATATAAGTTCTAAAACATGTTCAAGGTTATTCTTTTTGAAATTATGTTCAATAGCTTTAGTAAGTTGTAATAAAGAAATATCAGCTAACTTCATGAAGTTATACGGCCTTTATGCAAGATTTTGTAATAGGTTCGGTTAACATATTCATTAGTTCCAAATCCTTCTTTATATTGTGCCAGAGGTCTGTTTAGAATACGTCCACCTTCAAAGGTTGATGTTCCAAAAGATAAATATTCAAATCCTTCTGCTCTGGCTTCTTCAATGAGCGATTTGTAAAGATATTCATTTGCAAATATATTTGTTTTATTCTGTTTGACCGCTAGGTATTGAGTATGAAAAACCTGATCGTCAAATTTAAAAACCATTCCCCCTGCGATCAGTTCCTTATCCAAATAGACACCATAAAAATCAGTATTATCAGGCAATCTTGAAAATTTGAAGTTTAGCAGTTCCTCAAATGTGTGTACAGGTTTTTTATCAAATTTCAAATAATTATCACAAAGAACTTTATAAAAATCATCTAGTTGCTCTTTTGTTTCAAGTTTTTTAAATATGAATCCATTTTTTAATGAGTAACGGTAATCTCGCCTTCTTGACGCTGAAAAATTTTCAATAACATCATCTTTATAGTTACTAAACTGAATATAGTATCCGACTTCCTGTGAAACAGTGTAACCATTCATAAAGTAATAGTAATCCAATAATTCTGTTTCATGTTTCTGATAGATTTTTCCAGGTGTTTTAAATATAACTTCATCTATCTTATGTTCTTTAAGGTATATTTCAAGTTCGCTAAAAATTGAATCCAGATAAGCAATTTTCATGTATTGTTTAGCAGTTACTATTCCACCAAAAGTGCTGCCCTGATGTGAGATCAAAACTTTCTTATTTACAATGTTTGCAGGAAGAACAGCAATAATATTTCCTCCTTTTATAAATAACAAGGAGTAGTCTTCAAAACGGTTTTCAGAGTGATAGGATAAGAATTTTCTTGATTGCAAAAATGTTCCATTAGCGCTTTTTTCAACAAATTTATCCCATTTTTGGCTATACTCAGTAGAATAACGAATAATTTCAATCTCTTTACTCATATTTACTCTTCTTCCTTGATTGCCTTAACAAATTCATCATAATCTCTTATGTACTCTGTAGGATCGTAATGTTCACTTGCTAGCACTAGAAGAACAGAATCCTCACTAAATTCATACATGTCTTTCCAAACCATCGTAGGCAAATAAATGCCAGTATGTGGCCTATTTAAGCAATAAATAGCTTCATTTCCCTCCCCATCCCGTACTCGAACCTTACTTTTCCCAGCAACATTTATAAGAACAAACTGAGTTTTCTTATTTGCGTGCTGTCCTCTTATTACGTCAGTTTTAGAACCATATATATAAAATGCTCTTTTAATTGAAAAAGGAATATCAATTTCACCTTCAATAATGACTAGGTGCCCACGATTATCTCCGTATTCAGCAAATTCAAGCATTCTTACCTGGTTCATATTGTGCTTAGCCATTTTTTTAATTCCTTTTTGTTAAAATTCATTCAAAGCGTTGATAACATAAGTCTGTTCTTCATCAGTCATTCCATTGTACATAGGAATAGATAACACTGTTTTTGCAAGATTTTCTGTAATAGGTAAGAATCCTGCCTTATGACCTAAGTACTGATATGCTTCTGCCAAATGTGGAGGAATAGGATAGTGAATTATTGTTCCAATTTCTTTCTTATTGAGATAATCGATTAACTTTTCACGTTGCTCACTTCGAATAACATACTGATGCCATACGCAAGTTGCACCTTTTGCTAAACTAGGTAGTTGAATTTTATCGTTTTTTATTTCTCTTGAGTATCTCTCTGCTATTCTAACTTTTTCATCTGTTAGTTCATGCATATGAGACAATCTTACTCTAAGTAAACCAGCCTGAAGTTCATCCAGACGTGAATTTGCTCCAACAATTTTATTATAATATCTCTTTTCACTTCCGTAGTTTCTGAACACTCTGAATTTCTGAGCCAGATTTTTGTCATTTAAAACAACAGCACCGGCATCTCCAAATGCTCCAAGGTTTTTAGAAGGATAGAAAGAGAAACAGCCGACATCACCGAATGTTCCTGTCATTTTGCCATTGAAGCAAGCTCCATGAGACTGTGCGCAATCTTCAACTAGACGCAAATTATGCTTTTTGCAAATCTCTACTATCTTATCCATTTGTGATGCCATACCATACAGATGAGTAACAAGAATGGCCTTAGTTTTTTCAGTAATTTTTTCTTCTATCTTATCCGGATCCATGCCAAAATATTCATCGGGTTCAACAAATACCGGAGTAGCTCCATTTATTGTAATGCCCATTACCGATGCAATATAAGTATTCCCCTGAACGATAACCTCATCACCAGCTCCAATTTGCAGAAGTTTAAATGCAATCCATAATGCATCCAATCCACTTGCAAGTCCAACACAATATTTTGCTCCAGTGTATTTTGCAAATTCTTCTTCAAATAAAGAAACTTCTTTTCCTAACACATACCAGCCAGAACGCAGAACTTCTAAAGCCTTATTCTCGAATTCCTTCTGATATTTAAAGAATCCCCTGTCCATTCTGTTTGGCATGATTTTCATGTTATGTTCTCCTAATATTACATTACAGTGAAAGGAGCTATCTTTCATTTAATACTATCCTGTTTAGTTTTTTTGTGGTAACCACGCAAGCTGCTTTACATCAGACAATTTTGAATATAATTCATCGATGTGAGTTGATATCATTTCTTTTGTCAATTTACTGTAATCTACTTTAAGTAGACCATCTATAATCTCTTTTGAAAATCTGTACTTAATGATCTTCGCAGGTACTCCTCCCACAACAGCATAAGGAGGAATATCATGTGTAACTACAGATCCAGCAGCAATAACAGCCCCCTGCCCTATGTGTACTCCTGACATAATTGTTGCTCTCTCACCAATCCAAACGTCATCATCAACTATGATGTCTCCTTTTGTGCAGGCTTCAGCTTTTTGACCCATTACCATTACTTTAAAAGGATAAGTAGAAATTGTAGAGATATCATGTTCAGCATTCAAAAGAAAAGTAACTTCGCCAGCGATAGAACAGAAGTTACCAATAGACAAATGGCTTATATTATTAAAAGACTTTACAGTAAAGCTTCCGTAAGAATATCGCCCCACCTTAACCAATTCAATCGGACACAGATTTTCAAGTAGAGTCATGTTGTGAGTATTCTGTAAGCGCCACATTCTTCTGTGCTTTATCAGGTTGAATTGATACCTTAAAAAGTTAATTATTCCCATCTTATAATGCTGTTTAAAATGAAATAAATCTGGAAATGAATAAAAGATCACTCCTGATAAAGTTCAGTGATCCTCTTTATAGCTTCAAGATATTCAAACTTGAATTCTGTATCAGGTTCAAGGTAAGATCCTTCCCCCCACTCATTCCATGCCATTAGAAAAACATATTCTTTGTTCTGTTTTTTAGAAATGCGTACAAGTTGATTCATGTACTTTTCAAATTTTTGAGGATTCCCGCCTTTAATTATTAGGCCTTTTTTACCTCTTCTTGGCGTGTCATCATAATCTACAAAACCACATAAGTAACAGTCCTTGGCTGAAATTTTTGCATCAAACAGTATGTCTTTCCAAACTCTGTCATAATCCCAGATTTTTTGTTTTTTACATAAGCGACAGTACAGTGATTTTAATTTATGCTTTAATATCATTAAGTGATTGGTCATTGGAAACGGACTGTATTTAACCTGTTTTTCAAGTTTATTGCCATTTAAGATATCTCGATTCATGCAGACTATGCCTGGAAAACCATTTTCTTTTGCAAGACTGTCCCAGTATTTTACAATTTTCTGTATTATCTCAAAGTTGTTAGTTGTCTGATGAAATGTAAATACAGGTTTCCCATCAATTTTGATATATCGTTCGTCCCTAAAGAATTTCAAAAGGTAGTTAAAATGTATAGCCCAATCCTTTTCGTCTCCATAAATCAATTCAGCAAGAATTCCTCTTTTTTCTGGATCTGAAAAATCTGTTTTTGATTTATCATCTTCAAATGACGGTGCCCAGTCGTTCTTTAATGACAGTTTGCTCCAGGTTCTGGTCCATGAGGTATTATCCCAGATAAACATGAAGTTAGTATCAATATCTTTATTGTTTAGCAAAATCTCTGATGGAGTCTGCAAAAGCTGCTGCTCTGAAGAAAACCAGTAATGATAGATCCCGAATCCATATATACCATGTTCTTTTGCTATTTTTGCCTGCCAGCGAATATTATCAGGATTTGAAAGATCATAGTAGTTATTGTTAAGCGGAATTCTAGGCTGTCTGTGACCTTCAAAAAAAGGTTGAGATTTTTTTACAGCAACCCAGTCAGTAAAACCTTCCCCCCACCATTTATCATTTTCAGGTATTCTGTGATATTGAGGCAGATAATTTGCAATTATTTTAACTTTACTACTCATTGTCATTACTTACAAAGTTACGGTTCTTATATTACAGGCTCAACGAATATTTCATTGATTTGTCGAAAATACAATAAAATAAAGTGTTATTTTTAATTCTATAGATGCGCCCATTATGAAAGAAGGACAGTCGTAGCATTTATTCTTTTTTGCTTTGACCTTCATTAAATATTCATTTAACTTCCTACGGAAGAGTTTTTATGATTACAGAAACTTAATAATCTTTTTGCAGATTATAGTCCAGTTGTAACTGTTAATAATATGGTTAATTCTTTCTTTTCTCAAATTCTCGTCATTAACAATTCCAGAGTTAATAGTGTTCAAAAGAATCAAGGATAACTGTTCTTTGTTGCCAGATTCAAATATCTTTCCGTAGTTATCATTGATAATGAAATCTTCAACTGGGGAGATCTTATCAGAACCAATAAAATAGCAACCATATGATAAAGCCTCAAGCATTACAAGTCCAAAACTTTCCCATCTTGAAGGCAACACAAAAATCGATGCTTCAGTGTATATTTCTGAGAGTTCCTCTCTGTTTCGAATCTCTCCTGTACACTCAATTTTTGAACTTAAATCTAACCTAGAGTTCTTAACCGCAGAAATATATTTCTTAAATTCATCAGTCATACTTCCGACAAGCAAGAGTTTCCAGTCAGGAATTTTATCTGAAATTTTTACGAATGCCTCAACCAGATCTTCTGTTGCTTTGGCTTTAGTACCAAGTTGACCGACAGTAAGAATAATTTTCTTTCTTTCTTTTAAGGAAGTGGAGTTATCTTTTTTATTTGAGACAATGCCGTTTGGTATCAGTTCAACTTTTTTCTTTTTTATGATTAAATTTAGACGATTTGCAACTCTACTAGATTCAACTGAAATTAGATCAGATATGTCAGCCAGAGCTCTTATAATAAAGATCCTTAAAGGATTTTTTCTAATCTCATCTACACCACGATCACCCATGTCACATTTTACGTACAGTTTCCCTTTTCTGTTAAAGACTTTATATAGCATTCCTGCAATTAAAGTTCTGATCCCCCAATGGTAAAGATTAAGTATTTTAATTTTTTTTGCGTTGGTGCATATAAATAGAAGTTGTTTTATTTCAGAGAATATCTTATTTGAACCTAATTTAATAAGTTCCAAATCATCAAAAATATCATATTCTCCTTTTCCTCTACAGACTAAATAGGATTTAATTCCTGTCTCTTTAGACATAATTCTTGGGATCATTCCAACGTCTTTATAGCAGTGAACATTTTCTGCGGGTAAAAAAATGGTAACAAAACAGTCATTAATTAGATTCATATTTCTTATAAAATTACTTGAGAAATTAAGCAGTGGACATATACAAGATGATAACGGAGTTTACAAATATAGAGCATTTTATCACCTTACAATTAAAATTACTTGGATATAAAACTATATGAGAACTAAAATTAAAAAATGCCACTATTAGTCAGTTTTTACTGAGTAGTAAATGTATAAAACTTGAAAATAAATACTCTTATAAAAGCACTGATGCTGTAGTCTGTGAATCACCTCAATAGTCCGTCTTTAGCGAGATACTCACGGTTTAAATATGTTTTCAAAGTGCTTGTCACTGACATTGCGCAGTAAATTTTAGGATTATTCTTCACCGATCTTTACTGCCATAAATTTTAAACCTCAGTGCAGATAAAAGCTTTGTAAGTCGAACTTACATAATATCTGCACCATTCCTCGCCTATAGACAGCAAAATCTTCTGCATATCTTTGGGCACTCACGTTAATTTCACAAACTCACTACCAGGTATGTATGTCAGACAAATGCTAGAGTTACTAAGGTACTGGTAAACTCTCATCATACTAGGTCTTGTAAGTTCAGTACTGTGGTCAGAAGATGGAATTGAAAGTTTGTTCTCAGCCATCTTTTTACGCATCAGGTACTCTGTTGCAGAAAAGATAAGCAGAGCAAGTGTCATTAGCCACATCAGTGCATTGATACGGGAAGGACTTTCAAGAAACAGAGCTCCCACCAGGATTTTTCTGTCCTTTAAGTATTTCCAGTTTCTTTAAACCACAGACTGTTTCTTATAGGTGGAAAGTAAATCACTCATGGTCCATTTACGCCTGTATCATTGGTACAGAGAACATAATAGGTTGCCTTTTCCACTGTATCTTTTACAGCCTCTGTGTCAATCTGAGCATTTGCTCTTACTATGACACTTACTGTAACTTTCTCTTCATCCTTCTTAGGGCGACCTTTATACCCTTTGACCTCTTCATAGCTAATGTCACTTACAGAAACAAGTTTTAACTTTGAAGTCAGTTCTGTTACCTGTTTTTCAGCATCAGCCATACACTTGCAGGGATGTATCTCAAACTTTTTTAAAGCCTTAAGAACAGCTTCAAGTTCTTTTTCAGCCTTCTTGTTAACAGTCTCAGTCTTTCTTCCTGTAAGCAGTTCATTTCTGTACTAAGAGTTTTCTGACTTTCTGCTTTCCTATAACCCCTTCACCACACCACATGGCCTTAGGAATATTAGGATTGTCTTTGTCTACAGGTACAAGTGACTGAGGTGATGCCTTGAGTTTCTCAAAACAGGAGACAGCATCACCGTTTTTATCAGGTATTCTGCTGACAAAATAAATTCCGTTTCTGGCAGCTGTCATGGCTATTTCACTTGTGCACAGTGCACTGTCACCTACAAGGTAACGCAACTCACTAAGCTGCTGTTTTATAAGTTTCCAGTAATCGATAATGATGTTTCTGAAACTTGTCTTGTCACTTGTATGACCACTGACACAGGTTGCAAATAAAGGCAGTCTGCTCAGCTCATCACATACCATCAGTTCATTTATCTGATTGAGTTCAGGATGTGGATCTCTGCTGTGTCCTGGGTCAAGTACCAGATTACATCCTTCTTCAGCTCTGGTTATGCCCTCATAATGAAAGCTCGTTGAATCTAAGTGCACTGTATCAGGCTTTAGCCCTAGTTTTGATGACACTGCTTTGGCACATTTTAAAAACAGTCTTTCTGGACCGTATTCTGCTATAGCATCTAACGCTCTTGAAAGTACATAACGGTTTAAATCGTGTGAGCTGATTGTGCTGTTTCCTGTAAGTCCCTGTATAGGCTTTTCCTGATAGAACTCCTCTGTTCCGTACAGTGACTGATATGGAACATTCAGTACTGACAGCACATCACTTTTACAACTTCACTCTGCTTTACTTTAACGTGTGATCCTGTCTTACCTGCACAAAGTTCTATTACCTCAGCCAATCCAAAGTAATCAAATGCTACGGCTGTAAGTCCTATATTGCCTATCTGTGTACTGAAAAGCTCTTCGCTGTTTTCAAATTCAACTGCCATCGCCTTTTACATTTGTTCTGATGGCTTCTTTTTACAGTACTAAAAAGACATTCTCAAGCAAATTATAGTTTGCGTGATCCGAGGTTCACAATTAACAAATTCAAGTATACTGAAGTGATCCTTGTGTCTCAATAATTGATATTATCATATTGATTTATATCATGATCTTAATTAATAATTGCAAATGCAAAAAGTGATCGAAAATCAATAAGTTACACTAGCCCGAAAAATATTCCTAAAATTTACTGCTCAATGTCAGTTGTCATAAAAATCAGAAATCATGAGGATTATATTCTCAATAGGATAGAGAGTAAAATCAGCAATGCCAAAGCTGAGTATGTAAATAGCAAAATTAAGCTGTTTATTCATAAATGCGGTGGGTTAGAGACATCCAGAATATGTTATACGCCTATTCTGGATGTTCAATCATTATTATATCGATTCAAAAAAAGCGATACTTGGAAGAAATTAGCTTACTACAGACCATGACATTGCTCTTCTTTCAGTTTTTACCTGCAGTAACGCGCAAAGATCCGTTTATTTATTAGTTTCCTTTTGTAATTCATCTAAAGGTACAATCTTTCCATTTTTAATTACAGGAATATCTTCCTTTACGAACCAATTATAATATGCGTTGTTAGGTGCAATGTTTATATGACCACATGAATAACCAATGTTATTAAAGATTTTAGGGAATATATTTCCAGGAGAAAACATTCCGTCAATTGGTTTTAAATTTTTAGGCATTCTGACAGCAGCAAATACTTTACTGTGATCATTTATAAAGTCTTCATATGAAATGTTTGCCTCTTGCAGTTCCGTTTTCAGTTCTTCAATATTTGTTGATGAAAAACCATATAAATGCGCACCATGATCACCAATCATAATTATCACTGCATCAGGATCATTTTTAATAATCTTTTCTGTTAAACACCTTAGAGCTTCAATTTCCCTATAATATCTATTCAAATATTCTTTACTTTCAAGCCACTGCTTACGCTTACTTACGGATGAACTTTGCTCGTTTGTAGAGTGGCTTAAATATATAGGTCTGTGTATCATAAAGTGAGGCTTAGGAGGTTCATGTTCAAAGTAGGTTTCAATAATATCTTTCGTTTCATGTCGAACATAAACTCTTTGATTACCGGCTAATTTATATAAAATACTAGGAAGAATCTTTGATGTATCCATCAGTGGGATAATTTTTTTTCTTGAAGATGAATCTAAATCAAAGAAATCGAGATATCTCCCTTTAGAAGCCTCAAAATATGGTATAACCATATAAGATGAAGTATAGTAACCGTTATTTTTCAGAATCTTTAAAAGACTATTGTTTTCGCTACCTGCAAGCATTGGTCTTACTAATGTTGAGCCATCTTCAATTCCTTTACTTCCTCCAACATAATCGTTCATTAAAAATAATGTTTGCAGTGTTTTAAGAGTACCGGTTGCGTTTGAATAAACATAGTCAGGTACATAAAAACCATTCTTTTTTAGAAAAGCAACAAAATCATCAGCTGTATTTTTATCAAGTCCATAAGTTTTTTGTGCAATATCAAGACTGTTCATTGATTCACACAAGATATAATAAATATTAGGCTTTTCTTTTAATTTAATTGATAAAGAGTTGCTACTGTTAATTTCTTTAACACTATTTAAAAATTCGTTGGAAGCATTGAAATTCTGTAATCCACCAAAAATGATGTAAGTTAATATGTTAGCAAATAAAAACAAATTTAAAAATTTTAAATTGAATACACAATATACAAGTAAAAATAAAAATCCAATTATCGATATTCGCAGAATTTTAGGTAATGGAGTGACATAATGATATCCAAGTTCTTGATAAAATACAGCTGCACCGAGTATTATCAGTAACAACAGTAAACCTTGACTCATTCCCCTATTTTTTGAAAACAGCTTTTTCAAACCATAAAAAATTCCAATAAATAGTAGAGAAAGAAGTAGTAAGCAAAAAGTAGTTCTGGCAACCTGTTCTGAAGGATAAAAACCAAAATTCAAGGCAAGTTGATCTAAAATCAGTAAACAAACAAGAACAATAAAGTAAATCCAGTTTTTCTTGCATAACTCACTTTCTGTTTTATCTATAAGCTGTCTTTTTAAATACCTGCCAGTAGCTGATTTGGAAAACTGCTCTATGAGAGCTTTGACATTATCTGTTACAGTTATCTTCAAACTGTCAAAGCAGATATACCTTTTCCACAAAGCTCTTAAAAGATGTATAACATTGTTCATTGTCCAGTAAAGCAGTAATGCACTTGGGGCTGTGTAAAGCAGAACAAGAAAAACAAAAGCAATTGCAGTAGTCTGTATATTCTCTTTTTTTGACAGATTCAAAAACAGTAAAGTAGATAAATTGACTACGGTCATAAGAATTGGCAGAAGATTTACCGATCCTAACAGATGGTCCTGCATACTTAAGTCTTTAATGAAAAGAAAACTTTGACCTTTTAGGTTTGCATATGAGGAGAGCATTAAGTACGCACCAATAAGGAATGGAAGCTGAACCAGAACTCCATAGATATTTCTTATTGCGTACAAGGGTGAGTAGCCATAACGATTATAAAGTCTTTTTACAGCGTTATTCTTTTCAATACCACTGTATTTGATTTTTATTTCTGTCAATTGTGGTTGTAAAACAGATTCGATCTTTTTTTCTTTTAAGATAGAACCTCTTACAGTTTTTTCAATGGGAATTATGATTAATGCTGTAACACATGAAAGACCAATAATGGCGATGCCATAATTGTCAATAAAAATAAGAATAATCTCATACATTCCCAAAAAAAAGAGATGTAATGGAGAAAGTATGAAAAAATCAAACACATTGAACATTGCTGTTTACCTGATAAAAGCTATTATATGTTTTTGGGTAACCCAAAAAATCTGTCATTGACTTATGAAGTATGAGTTCTGAATTAGAGAAGAACTCTGTAATACATCATGGCTGAATTTCGTTTTTTATCCAGTCCACTATATGCTCAGATGAACATCCATAATTACAAAGAACCTTTTCTCTGAAATTTTTTATTTCCTTACCTGAATACTGAAGAGTCTTTTTAACTGACTCCACGATCATATTCCTGTTTTCAGGCTGAAGTCTTATGCCTATAAGTTCAGATTCAGTGTCTCCCCATAATCTTCCCAGAAGAATAGCTTCATAATCATCAATAAAATCAGTTGAGAAATCCAAACTTAGAACTGGTTTTTCATAGATAAAGGCATAGTCAAAACGAACACCAGATTTGTCCGAAATCATCATGTCAGACTTCATCATTGACTCGGTAGCATCAGGATCATGGTCAAAACTGAATCCTTTATATTCCTTAAAATCTGAAATCACATTGTTTACAAAATCCATTTCAACTTTTAAAGATTGCGGATGTGGTCTGTAAATAATGTTATACCCTTCTTCCAGAACTTCTTTTATAAAATCAGTTCCGTAAACGCGAAGGCAGCTCTTCGTTCCCCAGCTGGGTGCCAGTAAGATTGTTTTTGTTTTAGCTGAATTTTTATCATTTCTTTTGGCAGAATCACTAATCCTCAAATCATAGTTCTTTTTAAGTTCATCAAAATAAGGGAGTCCAACAGGAACCACTGTTTTGGGAGTGAGTTTTCTTATTCTTTCTACCTGTCGCAGAGAGTCTTCAACCCAGGTGCCGACAGTCAGGGCCACGTCGTAGTGATCAAGACATCCTAAATGATAGCAACTGCTGTCGCAGATGCTGTGCCATACATGACAGAGTTTTTTTACTTTACCAGGACGTCTTAAAGGATATGTGGGACAGCCAATATTTGGTGTAGTAGTGATCATAATTGGAGTCTTTAATGATCCTACCTTTGCAAAAGCTCTATCTCCAGTACCAACATATCGGGAATGCATGTATTCATTGTCAATAAGTAAGGCTGGATCGTCTATATCTATAGTGTAATAGATGAAACTGATTTTACAGGCAATCAGTTCTTCAACAATTGGCTTGTAGGTTAGCCAGTAGTTTTTACCTTCAGAAAAGATTGAAACCTTCTCATTCTTTTCATGAGAAATCTTTTTGCCTGTAACAATACTAATGATCCTGTAAAACACAGACTTCAGATAATAAAGTACTGCACCTGCAAGACTTAAAATCAGGCAGATAATCGCATTACCAGAACCAGGATCTAAATATGCATAAGCATCTTTAGTAAATGCAAATATTAAAAAGCTGGAAAAGATGACTTTTGATTTAAAAATGTTTAATTTTTTCATTTTGATGATTTTACTTTTATTCGCTAGCTAAGATGCTCGTTTAACATCTTCA